>MDSZ01104457.1_pt1 | contig 11515 bp, 10 predicted proteins | sample 811201 | NCBI WGS metagenome assembly MDSZ01 (sample SAMN05326647, study PRJNA326480) | marine metagenome | isolation source: seawater | place: Indian Ocean: North | collected 2010 | reverse complement strand
TTAAATCCATTCATTATTAACTTTTTATGATATTTTTTATTCGTTAATATCCTCTTCAATCCATTCTCTATGCTTTTTATTTTATTAGGATTAACAAATTCTGCACCATTACCAGCCACATATTTCATGGGGTCTATTCTACTTGTAACTACCGGAATGCCTATTTTTTGTGCCTCCAAAATAGGGATACCAAAACCCTCATAACTTGAAGCAAAAAGCAAAATATCACTATCTTTATAAATTTTAATTATTCCACTATTGCTAACTCCAGCATAATTTTTATATTGAATCTCTAAATTTTTTAATAAGTTAATATACTTTTGATTTAAATTACCAACAATTACAAGTTTACAAATTACATTTTGAAGAGAATATAAAGAGTTTGAGATATTTTTGTTTAGACTAGTTCCAATGATTAAAACTTGAGGCACTTTTTTAATCTTCTTTTTTTTAAAAAATTTAAATTTTTTACTGATGCTCACATCAATTACTTTTATTTTTTTATTATCTATTTTTTTAAATTCAGCAATTTCCTTTTTAACTTTATTTGAAATTGTGATAATTTTTTTACTTTTGTTTATTGGTACTTTGACCCAAAATAGTGAGTAAATAAATCTTTTAAATCCTGTTAATCTTTTTAAAGTAAATAAGTCTAAGATTGTATTAATTGTTTTTTCTTTATCTAGAAAAAGAGATATAAAGTTTATATCTCCCAAGATATGATTTATATCTCCTTGGTTAAAGTAAGACCAAAAAATAAGGTATAATCTTTTAAAAAATCCCTTGCTTTCCAAAGGACATTTAACAAATTTAATATTATATTTCCTACTTTTAAAATTCTGAAATAACTCAAGATAAAAATTTTCTATACTAAAATGCTCATTTTTAACACTTTTTCTTAAAAAGAGATGAATATTTTTTTTTTTCACAGATAGTTTTTTGAAAAGACTTTAAACAATTTTTTTAAAACGAAGAAATAAATTATTGAAAAGATAAAGGATTGCAAGACAACTCCAAATGTTAAAGATAAATGTGATTCTAAAAAAAAAATTGGGAAAAGAGCAGAAAAGCCTGCAATAAATTGATAATTATTGATGTTGGTAGTTGTTAATAATGAGACCAAACATCTGATTAGCACTCCAAAGAAAAACATTCCAAGAGAAAGACCGTAAATACCAAAATTTACATAAAATTCATTTAAAGAAGGCATGTTCCAAGAAGTTGAAAAATCATTTTGTCCCAAAACCCCGTAACGTCGTCCAAACTCATTCCCCAATATATCGCTAGGTTTATCACGCCAGAACAATCTTGGAATTATCTTTGAGCTTAAAATTTTATAACTGTGTCCATTCCAATATGGAATCTTATCAGGAGTCAAATTTGTGACAATTATTAAAGACTCTGTGCTATGAAAAATTCTTAAAATATTTCTGTTTGCAAAATTATTTTTATTTTCATTTAAATTATTATCAAAAAATTTTTGATAAAATTCTATTGAGGATTTAATTAATAAATTTGATTTTGCTGTATCAAATTTGATAATTGGATTCTGGCCTGATTTATTTGATATATTCCATAACGCTGCTCTATATTCATGTTTAAAACTATGAAGAAATAAAAATAAAAAACTAGTTATTAAAATTATAAAAATTGGTAATTTTTTTTTTATAAAATAAAATAATGTAATTGAATAAATTATTATCAAAAAAGGGAAAGCGTATGCGCCACCAATTACCTCTAGGTAAAAAATGGAAATCAAATAAGTTAAATATATTATTTTTAAAATATAGTTGTTTTTTTTTATTTTTAACAAAGAATACAAATTTAAACCAATTGATAGATAAATAAGTGCATACTTTAATTGAAATAATTGAGGAAAATAAATCTGTATTTGGAATAGATAATATAAAAATAAAATTATTAAATTCGTAGATAGAGTGATAAATAAAAACTCATTTTCATTATTAAATTGAAGAAACTTTAGCCCAATCCTGTTTTGTTTGATAAAAATTTTTGAAAAAAAATATCCAATATTTAAAAATGTTAAACCAATCATAAAATAATAGAATGTTTTTTTAATATTACTAATTTTAGGATCCATTACTCCTGATACTGCTCCAGAAAGATCCCCATAATACCAACCCCAAATATCAAAAATAAAAAATGATGAATAACAGATAAAAAAATAAATCAATATTAATTGAAAAATAGGAACTATATCTTTTTCTTCTTTATTTAAATAAATATAAAAAAAAGGTAGTAAATTTATTAGATATAAAACTATTAAATTAATTTTATAAAATTTCCCAAAATCCTCATAATCATTAAATAAAATGTAAATAAATGGTATTAACGTTGTTAATATAAATAATAACTTCCTTAAATTAACAATTTTATAAATCATGATATAGTTTTTTTAAAATATATTCAGCTCTATTGGTATATGTATGTTTTTGAGCTATACGATAACCATTCTTTCTTATTTTTAAAGCTTTTTTTGGATTTCTTCTAATAAATAGTATTTTCTTTTTTAATTCATTAAAGTTTGAAAACATTAAACTTGCTTTACCCTCTGGAAAAAATTTATTCTGTTCATTTGATCTTTGAGTCAATAAGAGTCCCTTCATTGCTGGAACTTCAAAAGTTCTCATATTATGAGAACCTAAATTTTGAACTCTTAATAAATTTAAACTAGCTTGTGATGAAAAAATGATTGAACAAAGTTTTTTTCCATAAATATGTTTTCCATAATTTTTAATCTTATTTTCCCAATTATTTCCTCCAATAAAAATATTATTATTGTTTAATTTCCTCAAAATTTCTAACCTTATATTATCATAGCTGCCTATAAAGTTTATTTTATGTTTATATTTAGAATTATATCTTCCTCTGAAATGAAAATATTTATCATGTGCAAAGGGTAGGTATAAAAGTTTTGTTTTGTTTTTTAAGAGTTTAATTTCTCTTAATATTTTTTGTGACCAAATACAAAATAAATCAAATTGTTCAAAACAATCTATAATATTTTTATTTGATATACTTTTGTTTTCTAGATTTAATGGGTTATCCGGAAAAATATTAATAATTTTTACTTTTGGTTTTAATTTTTTTATATCTTCTAAAAAATTTTTACTTAAATAAAGTCCTTTAACAAAAATAATTAAATCAATTTTTGTTTTTTTAATGAAATTAAAGAGTAATTTCCTTCTTTTTTTATAAACAAAATAACTGAATAGTCTTTCAACTAAATTTGAAATTTTTGAATTAATACTATCATGGGTGTGATAAAAAATGACTTTATGACCCAAATTAACAAAAGCCCTTTTATACATTTTTTCAAGAGTAAAGTTTTCTTTTGAACCTATAATTAATATCTTTTTAACCTTCATTTATTATTATAGTTTGATGATATCATCATAATTATCTAGCTCTTCTGTTCTGTGAGTAATTTGAATTAATGTAATATTTTTTTCTTTTAAATTTTTAAGAATTTTCTTTTCTGTAATTTTATCTAATGCACTTGTTGCTTCATCTAGTGTTAAAATACTTTTGTTTTGATATAATGCTCTTGCAATACCAATCCTTTGCCTTTGTCCACCTGAGAGAAAAATACCATTTTCACCTACTATTGTTTCATATTTATTGGGTAAACTTTCAATAAATTCATGTATCTCTGATAACTTTGATGCCTCAATTACTCTTCCCTTATCAATTTTTTTATTATCGAATTCAAAACTAATATTTTGTTCAATTGTATTATCAAATAAAAATATTTCTTGAGGCACGTGAGAGATTAAATTTTGATATTTTCTATAATTTAACTTATTTAATTTTTCATCATCAATATAAATATATCCCTTGGTTGGTTCTAAGAATCCCATTATCAAATCTAATAAAGTGGATTTGCCTGAACCAGTTTGTCCAATGATTGCAAGATTTGAATTTTTTTTAATAATTAATGAAAAGTTATTAAGAATATCTTTATCTCTTTCAATATATTTAAAATTTATATTATCTAATTTTATATGACTATCAAATTTTATTTTTTCTTTAGTGTTATCTATTTTTTTTTGCTCATCTATTAGTTTTAAATAACTAACAACTTCCCCTACGAATTCAGAATAATTCAATAGATTACTATAAAATTGATATAATGTATTCATTTGCGGAAGTATTCTATGTGCGGCAAAAGCTAGTGTTCCCACAATAGTAACTATAACAGCTGGATCATATTTCAAATAATTAAAAAAATAAAAAATAGCTGATGCAATTAAAACAATCCCAATTGCTTCAATAAAATATCTTGGAAAAGATTGTAAAAATTGATTTTTAAACTGCGCTAATTTATATTTTTTATCCTGGTTATGAAAATATTCATTAAAAAATTCTTTAGAGTCAAATAATGTTATTTGTTTAAAAGAACCAAAAGTTTCTCTTACATGTTTTATTCTTTCAATGCTAGATGAAGATAAAATTTTTGCATTATTTTTCAAAATTTTTTTAACAACTATTCCGACAAGTGAATAAAAGCTAATTGCAACAACTAGACTAACAATTGTAATTTCAAAATTAATTAAAAATAATAATAATAAAACTCCAAAAATCATCAAAATTGCTGCACATGTATTCAAAAAATTTAAAATTATACTTCCTACAGCTTCCATTTTATCGGTCACAAGAGATATTACTTCTGCAGAATTAATTTTTTTTAAATCTTTATACTCAAGAAATATTAATTTTTTGTAAATATCAGTGGAAATATTTAATGAAATAATTTTTGATAATCTTACACTTAAAAATAAAACGTAAGTTTTAAATAAATTTGCAAAAACCACAGAAAAACAAAAAAATATTGTAAATAATAATTGTAGCTTAAAAAAATCATATTGTTGGAAATCTATAAATTCAAATATATTTAAGTTCAATATTTTTTCTGGAGATAATATTATTGTCACATAAGGTATCAAAATACCAATGCTTATAACCTCAAGCAAAGAAGTTACTACCATCATCAAAATACAAAAAAAAAACTTAATCTTTGCTTTTTGATCTACGAATTTAAATAACTCTAAAAAATTTGTTATAAATGAAACTTTTTTTGACATCTTTTTTTTATAATTGGCACATGTCGTCTAAACTGTATTTACTTTTCCAGCCAATTGATCGATATATTTTTTTTACAGAAGCATACATTTTTGCAACATCACCTTTTCTTTTTTTCATTATTTTAGTTTTAATTTTTATTTTATTTTTGTTCATAAAATTATTTATTATTTCAATTACAGTATATCCACGACTAGTACCAACATTGAAAACTTCATACTTTTTATTTATTTTTAAAAATTTAATCATTTGAATATGAGCATCAACTAAGTCCAAAATATGAATATAATCTCTTATAGCTGTGCCATCTTTTGTTGGATAATTATTGCCATAAATTGGCAAGTATTTAATTTTACCACTACAAAAATTTAATACTCTAGGAAATAAATTATTTGGAAATTTTGGATTATCACGTAATATACCACTTTTATCAGAGCCAACTGGATTAAAATATCTTAGAGAAACAATTGAAAAATCTTTATTAAGAAAACAAAAATTTTTTAAATAATCCTCAATCATTAATTTACTCCAGCCATAAGGATTATTGGGATTTGTTTCATGTTTTTCGTCTAGTGGTAAATATTTGGGCTCTCCGTAGACTGTAGCGCTAGAACTAAATATCATTTTTTTTACCTTATATTCCAGCATTAACTGCAGAATTGTAGATGCACTTAAAAAATTTTCTTTATAATATACTTCAGGTTTTGACATTGATTCTGAAACTGATTTCAAACCAGCTAGATGGATTACTACATTTGGTTTAAATCTTTTGAAGATTTGTCTCAAATCGTTTTTATTTTTGCAATCAGCGTTTTTAAAAAAAAAATTTTTTTTGGATAATTTGATTATTTTTTTTTTTGTATTTATCGAACTATTAGACAAATTATCTAACACAAAAACTTTATAACCTCTATTTAATAGTTCTAATGTTAAATTACTTCCTATATACCCCAAACCGCCTGTTACTAAAATTTTCATTTATTTATTTTTATAGAAATTAAATTTTCCCCTTGAATTATTAAATCTCTCCTATTTTTTTTTAGAGTAGAGCTTAATGATTTTATGAAAGAAGATGATATAGATTTATTTGGCATCATCCAATCATGAAGTTCAATTATAATTAGTTTAAAATCATTTAACCATTTTATATTCTTTTTAAATAAATCTAACTCCGCTCCTTCAATATCTATTTTTATTATGAATGGTAAATAATTTTTATTTTCTTTTACAATTTGGTCAATAAGAAGTGTTTTTTTATTATGTTTATCATTTTTTGTTTTATTTATATAATTCACTGTATGAGCTCTAGGGTCATTATTTTTTCTTATCTCAAAATTTTTTTTTGATGAACTTACTGCACTGTTTATCAATTTTACATCATTTGTAGCAACATTTAATTTAGAAAGGGAAAAATTGTTTTTTTCAGGCTCAATAGCTACAATTTTTGATTTTTTAAAAATCTCATTAAAATACCTAGTTGATGATCCTATGTTTGAACCACAGTCAATTATCAATAATTTTTTTTTTGAATTATAGTATTTTGTATAAATCTTATATCTACCAATAAAGTTATTTAAATTATACTCCTCATAACCAAATATTTGAAAAACAGTATTGATGTCATAAAAATTTCTTACGTTTTGAGTAAAAAATTTTTTATTTCTAATATTAAATATTAAAACTTTTTTAATTATCAGTGAAATTATTCTTGGAGTAATAATTAAAAAATTATTGGATTTTTTCCAAAAGATTAAAATAAATATTTCAATCAAATAATAAAAATGCTTAAATATTTTCATTTATTATAATTTAAAGAAGTAATCGTTATAATTAAATTTTTTTACATATTTATAATTTTTATTTAACATAAATTTTTTTAATTTTATAAAATTATTTGTTTCTATAAGCAAATATCTAAACTTAAATCTATTAAAATCTATGCCATTCAATACTTCAAACTCAGCACCTTCAGTATCTAAACTCAAAAAATCAATTATTTTTGGAGCATTCGATTTCAACAATATATCATTCATAGTTGTTGTTTTAACATAGTACGAATATTTTTTTTCTCCACGTTTAATTTCTGGATTTTTAACATATTCTTTTTCCTTTTTTTTGTTTAAAAATATTGAAGAATAGGTTTTTAATCCTGAATAATTCAGCTGCAAAAAGTTTTGTTTAAATTTAAAAGAAACACAAGCACAATTATAAAAAATATTTTTTTTAGATCTGTAAAGTTTACATTTATCAAATTGTATTTTGGAAGGTTCTATTAAAATTCCCTTCCAATTGTTATTTTTTTCATAATAATAAGTATTGGATTGGGTAATGCCATCGTATGCACCAATTTCTATGTAAAATCCATTATTGAAATTTAGGAAAGATTTCAACTTTTTATCTAACTCATTTTTTCCAAAATATTTTTTTAAATACTTTTTAAAAAAGATTGGTATAGGTAATTTTAAATAACTTTGAATTCTATAATATAGATTCATTTAAATTAAATATTCTTATAGATTTTATTTATATTTATATCTGAATAAGTTATTAATATAATTAGTTAAGAATATATACTTAATATTTATGAAAAACAAAATTAAAATTCTAATAACAGCAGTTCCATTCATTTCACTAGATAAAAAAAAGAAACTTCTTTTTAAAAAAAAAAATATTTCATATGATATATTGAAAAATGTTAATGAATTTGAAAAAATTAAATTAGATAAATATGATGCAATTATTGCTGGAGTTGAACAATATAATAAAAGAACTCTTTTAAAATGTAAAAATTTAAAAATAATTTCTAGAGTTGGAATTGGCACTGATAGTATTGATAGGGAATTTTGTAAAACAAATAAAATAAAGATTTTAAAATCCAAATCTCCAAATACAGCAGTTACAGAATTCATTATAAGCTCAATTATTATTCTTTTAAGAAATATGGGCGAGATGAATTATCATTTAAGTAAAAAAAAATGGAAACCAATAATCGGTAAATCATTATCTGAAGCTACAATTGGAATAATTGGTTATGGAAAAATCGGTAGTTTGTTATCAAATAAATTAATAAAATTGGGTGTTAAAAAAATCTTAGTACATGACAAAAGAAAATTTAAAAATAAACTAAATTTAAAATTTTGCTCAAAAGAAAACGTTTTAAAAAACTCAGATATTATTTCTTTAAATATTGAGTTAAATGAAAAAACAATAAATTTTATTTCTTATAGAGAAATAAAATTAATGAAGAAGAATGTATATATTATTAATACTTCTAGAGGAAAAGTGATTAATGAGAAATCATTAGAATATGGATTAAAAAATTCGAAAATTAGAGGTATTTTATTAGATGTATTTGAAAGAGAACCATACAATGGCCCATTAACAAAATATCCTAACGTTTTTCTAACACCTCACATTTCCTCATTTACAATTTCATCTCGCATAGAAATGGAAAATGAAGCAATAGAAAATCTATTTAAATATTTAAATTAATCAACAATCAATTGTTTTAGCTTAAAATTTTTTATGTAAGGATGGTTGTTAATATTTTTTTTTTTTATTTTATATAATAATTTTTTTTTAGAAGGGCCAATAAAAAACAAAAATCTATTCTTAACTTTTAATAAAAAATCTAAAGTGATACTTATGCGAAATTTATATTTATTATTTCTATTATAGACAAAGCAAACCTTTCTTTTCTTTATTTGTGGTTTTAGTGCTGGAAACAAGGAAGCAATATGACCATCTATACCATAACTCAAAATAATAAAGTCAATTTTTGGTAAAAATGACTCATAGTAATCTAAGTTTTCAATCAAATTTTTATCTTTTTTAAAAAAATTATTTAATTTAAATTCCTTTTTTTTATATCCTTTAAATAGTGTTTCTTTTACAAAAAGAAAATTTGTATTAGAGTCTTTTTCAAAAATTCTTTCATCAGAAAGAAAAAAATTAATTCTTTTTATAATACTTTTATCAATTCGTGAATTAACATAACTATAAAATTTTTTGATTGACCTTCCACCTGTAATCATAACATTGATTTTTTTCTTTTTTTTTAAAAATTTATTTATTTCATCGAAAAAATAGTCATAAAATTGAATTGTATTCATTTTTCTAAAATTTTTTTAATAAGTTCAAATTCGTATTTATCATCAATATCCATGCCTTCAATTTTATTTATTTTATATAATTTAGGCCTAATACCGATTCTATTTTTTTTCTTTAAAAAACTTTGTCTCGTAAAAATATAAAAACCAGAATTTTCTTCAAATATAGGTTTTAAAATCTGTGTTGTGGGTGATTGATTTATTTTATGATTAAGAGGTTTGGATCTGCTGTTCCAAAATCTTTTTTTTATCTCAGTAACTGAAATAATAGAGTCATATTTTTTTTGAAATTTAAAATATTTTATAGCTTTATCTAAAGTATCTTCTTTTAATAAAGGGCTAGTCGCATGTGTTTGAATAAAATATTCACCTTTAATTTTTTGCAAAACATCTTTGATTACCAAATTCATACTACAATTACCTCTTAAGTTTTTTGGTCTTTTTAATAACACAATTTTTTTATTACTTATTTTTAAATTATAATCAGTGGTAATAACTATCTTTTTAATTTCTTTAGATTTTACAAGAGTATTTAAAATGTAATTATAAAGTGGCTTTTGATTAATTTTCTTAATATTTTTATTTAAAAGTCTTTTACTATTTTTTCTTAAAGGTAATATTGCAATCATGATATACTCTTTATAATTTTTTTTAAAAAGATTAAAGGATTTGCTAAAAAGATTTTAAACAAATAAATTAGTCTCCAAGGATATAGATAATTTTCTCCTTTAAAATGATTTTTAAATACAAATTCATCAGCTAAATTATTAATCTGGATTTTTTTAGGGTGAATAATTTTTTTTTTATTAATTTTAGTTACAAAATAATTTTTTTGTCTAAAAAAACTATGTGTACTATCACTCCCTATTCCTATATTTTTTACTAAATTAAATGCTGGTGTAATTGTCAATCCATTAATTTTCCATAATGATGCTGTCCAAGGGTAAGCCCAACTATCAATCTTATTTTTAAATGTATTATCAAATATTTTTGTCCAATAATTTTTTTCTAAAATTGTTTTATGGTAATTTTGCCAATTTTTAGTATATTTAAATCTTGGCCAAAATTTCAAATTAACATCGTTATATTTCCAAGATTTTCTCCACGTTGCCCATCCCCAACAATGATTATATTTTGAAAAATAGTAAGTTTCTTTTATTTTGTGATTTAAAAAGTTTACTCCACCGATACAATGAATTTTGTTATTATTTCGATATTTAATCAACATTTTTTCACAAAAATAAAAAAAATAACTTGTTGGAATACAATCATCCTCAAGAATAACTCCTTCTTCTTCATACTTAAAAAACCAATCAATTCCTTTTGAGATTGCTATCTTACAACCATAATTTTTTTTATTTATTTTTTTTTTAACTAAACATTTCCAGTCAATTTCATTAAAAATTTTTTGTGTATCATCACATTTAATCTTATCAAATTTATTTTTTTTTGGTCCGTCACAGGAGATATAAATTTTTTTGGGTTTAATCTTTCTTAATGCGCAAACTAATTTATATGAATATTTAGGCCTGTTATAGGCTAAGATTAAGACTGGCACATCAGACATGACAACTAATAATTTTGTAAAACAACAGTATCAGTTAAATAAGCAAGAAAATTAAAACCTTTACTAAAATTTTTTCTTAAATCTTTTTTGTCTCCTTTAATAATGTGTAGTCCAACTGGTATTGAGTTTTTTTTACAAATATTTTTTATTTTTGAAATTGCTGATATATGACTTTTTGAAAATTTTAAATTATCTCCTATAGATAAAGATAAATCAACTGGTCCTATAAATAATCCATCATATATTTTTTTTAATTTTACAATATCAATTAAATTATTTAAGGCATCTTTGTTTTCAATCATAGGTATAATTATTGGTTTGATGTCTAAATTTTTTTTATTTAATCTAAAATTATTAAATTTTGAAAAACCAAGACCTCTTTCGCCCAATGGGGGAAAATTGCACAATTTGTATACTTTCTTAATTTGATCAATCGATCTTATGTTTGCTATAATAAAGCCATCAATTCCAGTATCTAAAATTTTAGGAATTTTATTTATTTCATGAACAGATATTCTGGCTAGAATAATTTTATTAGAATTTTCAACTGAATCTATAATTCTTGAAGCTAAATTTGTATCTATTAATCCATGTTCTAGATCGAGACAGATCCAGTTTATATAACTTATCTTGCTAACAATCTTTGCAATATTTGGATCTGATAATTGTAGCCAAGCTCCAATAGATTTTTTTTTAAATTTATTTCTAAACTTATTTAAACTAATATTTTTTTCCA
>MDSZ01228590.1_pt1 | contig 11516 bp, 10 predicted proteins | sample 811201 | NCBI WGS metagenome assembly MDSZ01 (sample SAMN05326647, study PRJNA326480) | marine metagenome | isolation source: seawater | place: Indian Ocean: North | collected 2010 | reverse complement strand
TTTTTCTTTTTTTTTATTACGAACTTTAATAAATTTTTTTTGAACATTAGATATAGAATTTCTAAAGAAATAAATTCCATCTATGTCTGTACGTTGAAGAATTATTGTTTTAATACTTAAAACTTTTGCTATTTTATAAAGTAAAATTTGAAAAGGAAAATGAGGTGTAACTGGAAAAAAAATATAATTTATTTTATTATTCAATAATATATTTTCAATTAATTTTACAGTTTCTGAAAACAAATCTTTGTATCTTTTATTTTTAATTTTTAAAAAGCTGACTCTATTAAATGCTTTCCAATAATAATAAGAAAGTGAAAAATTTTTTTTTTTTATTGGAAATTTTTTCTTTTTTGAAAATTCTTCATTTTTTGCTTTTAAATAATTAATATCATATAATTTTTCCTCTAATAATTTAATACTACCTTTGTCCTTTTTCTTTTTGTATTTTTTTTCGTCTGCGAAAAGAGATGCTTTAACAAAAATATTATTTTCAGATTTTGTTATTCTATTAAAAATACTATTGCAGACAGTATTATCTAACCCCACAACAAAGTAGTTTTTATTCATAATATCTTTTTAATAAATTTTTTCAAAACTAGATTTTCAGCTTGATGGATTGACTCTATGGTTAGGCCACCGATGTGTGGAGTGATAATCAAATTTTTAAGTTTTTTTACAATTTTTAAAAACTTAAATTTTCCTTTGTTAGTTTCGTTAGGAATAACATCTAGAGCTGCATATTTAATTTTTTTTCTTTTTAACAAATCGATTAAATGAAAATTATCTATTAAATTGTCTCTAGCAGTATTAACTAGTATTGCCTTGTTGTTAATAATATTCAATTTTTTTTTATCTAAAATCTTTTTTTGCCCATCACTTGAAGAGGCATTTATTGAGATAATATCTGATTTTTTTAAAAGGTAATTTAAAGATACTTTTTTAATACGTTTATCATGCTTAATGTTTTTTTTCTTATCATAAAACAATACTTTCATTCTAAATACTAAAGCATATTTTGATATTTGTTTGCCTATTCTACCTAGTCCTATTATTCCAATAGTTTTATTTAATAATTGATTTCCTAAAAAAAAATTTCTATTCCATTTATTATTTTTTGTATGATTGGTTGCTTCATTAATCTTTCTCAAAGTTGATAATATTAGACCCCAATGAAACTCCGAAGTTGAAGTAATATTCTTAATTTGACTTTTAAAATCTTTTAAACTTATTAAAGTAATTTTTCTTTGCTTAAGGAGTTTTAAATCTATATGATTTAAACCAGTAGTAGGAGAAATTACTATTTTTAATTTTTGTGCGTATTTTAAATTCTCCCTATTTAGTTGAAAATTGAGTCTCACAAAAATAACATCTGCAATCTTAAGATATTTTTTAAAATTTTTTTGATAAGGATTGACGTATAATGGGGTTCCTACTTTTTCTAGTATCCTTTTATTAACTAAGCTCATATGCTTAGAGTCAGTAATTAAAATTTTCATCTTAGACTATTTTATTAGTGATTTTATTATTTTGAGATCTTCAAGAGAATTTAAATTAAATGATCTTGACATCGGCATTAAATATATTTTTGAATTGTTTGAATATATCGTTTTTTTTTTTTTCAAAACTTTTTGTTGAAAAAATATAAATTGCTCCATTTCTGAAAATATATTTATTTTTTTTAAGATAATCTTTTTTAATTAATGGTTTTAAAGATTGTTTCTTTTTATAATAATAAACTTCAGGATTAAAAATTCCCTCAGCTTTACAAGCACTAAAAATAGAATCAGCTTTTGACTTTAATAGTATTTTAAAAGATTTGTTAAAATCAGAAACGTCTCTTAATGGTGATGTGGGTTGAGATAAAAAGAAATATTTAGGTGGATTAATTTTTTTTTTTTTAAGAACTTGTAAAACATGTTTGACTAAGTCAGATGACTTTGATTTGTCTCCGCTTATTTTTTTTGGTCTTTGAATAACTAAAATTTTTTTCTTTTTCTTGTACTTATTAATTATTTTTTTTATGTCTGTGGAAATAATTATCTTATCTACTTTATTAATTTTTAATAAATAATTTATAGTATAATCAATAAGCATTAGTTTTTTTATTTTTATAATATTTTTATTTTTTACTCTCTTAGAACCTGCTCTCGCTGGAACTATTGCGTATAATTTTTTCATTTTACTTTTTTCTAAAAATAATCATAAATGCTTGACCATTTTTTTCTTTGCATATCCATGGATTTTTATTAAATAATATTTTTCGAGCTTTAAGAATAGCTTTAAATAAACTAGTAATACTTTTTTCTAGAAAACTTGGTAGCAACGTAAATGGAAATTCTACTGAATAAGAAACCATTGGGAGTGGATACACTCCAAATGACTCTATTTCTTTTACTTGATTATGTTTTTTTAGATATTCTATATATTTTATTGAAGAGAATTTAGTTCTATAGACTATTTGTTTATCCTTAATATCTTTATTCTTATCAAGCAAAAAAATATTTGCGAAAAATCTTAAAATAGAATTCACCCACGAAAACTTTGATTGAATATTATGATCGTTGTCAGGAACCACATAATTTATACAAATACCTTCTTTAGCTAATACTCTAATTTTTTCATCTAAGATTTTTTCAAAATCATCAAAATGTTCTAATAATCCAATACTGATACATACTCCATATTCTCCGCTTTTAAGGTCTGTTTTTTTAGCATCTCCAATTATAAAATTTCCCTTGTGATTATTTTTTTTGAAAATTTTTTGTGATTTTGTAATAATTGCCTCTGAGCTATCTAGTAAAGTGCAACTGTAACCACTATCTGCAAAAAAACTCGATATTGATCCCCTTCCCGCTCCAAACTCAACTACTTTTTTATTAGGAATAGACTTAATTTTTTCATTTATGACACTCCAATGATTGTAAAATGCTAATTGTATTTGGTTAGTTGGTTTTATACTCCAATGATTGTAATCAGTTTCTAACCTATTTTTCCAATTTTCATCAAAACTCTCTTCAATTTTTTTTGATTTCATTTAATCTTCCATCTTTAAGTTCATAAATTTTGTCGCAAATTTTAAAAGTGGATTTCCTATGCGAAATAATGATTATAGTAAGTTTATTTTTTAAAACTTTTAAAGCATCAATAATCTTTTCTTCTGTCTCTATATCTAAAGAGCTTGTGGCTTCATCTAATATTAATATTTCAGGTTCGTAATATAATGCTCTTCCTATGGCCAACCTTTGTCTCTCTCCGCCAGATAATTTTGCTCCATTTTCACCAATTTTTTCGTCTGCTTTATTATATTTTTTACTAATAATTTTATCAATTTGAGCAATTTTTAGAACTTTATCTAATTGATTATAATTGATTGACTCAGAGGAAGCGCCAAAAGCAATGTTATTTTTTATTGTATCATCTAATAGAAAAACATTTTGCGAGACGTAACCAATTTTTTTTTGAAAATTTTTTAATTCTTGTTTTGACAATATTTTATTATTTATTTTTATGGTTCCTGTGCTTGGCATAAGTAATCCCATTAACAAATCAATTAATGTACTTTTCCCTTCCCCGCTTGGACCAAGAATTCCAAAAATTTGATTTTTGTTAATATCAAAATCTAAATTATTAATTATTTTTTTTTTTGTTTGATCTTTGGGATAACTGTAAGAAATACCAGAACAATTTAATGAACTAAAATTAAATTTTGTTTTATTTTCATTTTCAAGTTCAGTATCAAAAAATTTAAAAGTTTCTCTTAGTTCCGTTAAAACAACTTTTACTGCTGGAATAGTATAATTGATAATTTGATAAGCAGATAAACATTTAGTTAAGCTTGGAAGAAATCTAATTGTTGCAACGGATATAAAACCAATAATTATTATTAATGATTGATTGTCAATTTTTCTAAAATTTATTAGATAAAATATTACTACGATTGAAACAAATATAGCTAAAGTTTCAAAAATAATTCTTGGTAGGTTTATAAATACAGATTTTCTGTTATTAATATCGCTAATTATATCTGAATGAAAATTATAAGCTTGAACAAATTTTTTTTCAAATCCAAGTAATTTTACCATCTTTATATTTTCTAAACCCTGCATAATTTTTTGGATAGAATTTGTTGTGTGAATTAACATTTTATCACCTAATTTTCTGAGGGCTTTTTTTGAAAATCTAGAATAGATAAAACTTAAAAATAAAAGAAAAATTAATATAAATGAAGTAATTTTAAACTCTATTATTAAAATTAGAATTGAAATACCCAAAAGTATAAGTACCTCTGCTGATAGTTGCAAAATAGCTCCAAGAAAAGCAGCGGTAGAGTTGGATTCGTTGTGAATATTTCTTAGTAATTCTGGTGTAGAATTATTAAATGAAAAATTGTAGTCTCTCTTTAAATAAGAATAAAATAAATTTTTTGCTATAAAAAATCTAGTGTCCTGAAAAACTGAGGAAATCTTCCATTGATAATATAAAATATAAATATTCTTTAGTATAAAAATTAAAACTATTAAAAAAAGTATCAAATTCGTAATATTTTGAAATTCAAAATTAAAAAAATTATAATTATTGAAAAAACTAAATTTTTTATTAAATGCGTCGCCATCAACAATAGATGTAATCAAAGGATAAAATAAAGAGAGGCTAAAAGTTTCAAGAAGTACATAAAATAACGTTAAAAATAAAACCAATAAATAATTTAACCTTAAATTTATTGGCAATTTATTTAATAAATAAATAAAATTTTTTTTCACTAACTTAATAGTCTAACTTTTTCTGTAAATCTGGATTTAAAGATTTAAGGACTTTAATAATTTTTTTGCTAGTATTTCCTGATCCGTAAATAGTATTTTTTTTATATTTTTTCTTTTTTAATTGAAATTTAATTTTTTTAACAATCTCATCTGAATTAATTTTACTTGATAAAACGTTTGGCCCTTTTTCTCTTCCATTTTGTCTATCTCCTACTAGGACAACTGGAGTACCATGATATCCTGAGTCCCTAATAAAACTAGACGAATTACCAACTGCACATGAAGTTTTTTTTAAAATTTTTTGAAAAGTAATAGCATCCAAGTGTTTAATAAACTTTAACCAGTTCGGATTTTTATTTTCTCTAAATTTTCTTATCTCCTTTGAAATTACATCTGAGCCAGCATCAATATTTGGCCATAACCAGTATGTTGGCAACTTCAATTTTTCAACAGCAAGCAACAATTGCTTTATGTTTTTTTTCTCTTCAAGTATTTTAAGCGTATTTGGGTGATAAATGACTGTTAAAAATTTTTTATTAGTGTCAATTTCTTCACCAACTCCCACATTTGCTAAATCCAAGTCCTGAGTTTTCACTCTTATATTTTTTATTAATTCGATTGAGGGGCATCCAAAATTATAAACATTTTTTTTATTTTCACCCATATTAATTATGTTTTCAGCAGCTTTTTTCGTAGCCGGGAAATGTAAGTGAGCTAGTTTTGTGATTGCGTGCCGCGCAGACTCATCTATAGAGCCTGATTTTTCTCCTCCTTGTAAATGAACTAAAATTTTATTCATATAAACAGAAGCTATAGCTGCAGCTAAAGCTTCATATCTGTCGCCAATTATGACAACTTTATTTGGATTAAGTTTTTTAAATATATTAGAAAATTCAATAATACCTAAACCTATACTTTTGCTCATGGAAATATTTGTGGAGCCTTCAAGTTCCATATGAATTTTTTCATTAATTGTGAAACCATCTTTTTTTACAAAATTTACTGTACTTCCAAATTTATCAAATAACATACTTCCACCACAAATTATTTGCATATTTATTTTTTTATCTTTTTTAATTTCTTTCATTAAAGGGAGCATTCTTCCATAGTTTGCTCTATCAATAAGAACTATACAAATTTTAATTTTTTTGGACATGGCTAAATTTTATTAAGGTATCTTTTTTCAGTTTTCTATTTAATTTTTTTCCTAATAAATCTTTATAGTTTTTATATTGTAGACCACTACCAGGTTTTTTATAGGATAACGAATTTTTGTCTATTATCTGATTTTTATTCATATCTTGATTTAAAACTAAACTTCTTCCAAACATAATAGAATATTTTTTTTTCATTTTAAAATATCTATCCTTATTTTGAGGCTTGGATTTAATTTTATCAATAGATCTTATACCTTTTACTAAAGCAGACAGCTGCTGCAAATCAAGTGAAGCTTTGGCATCAGGACCTTTATCTCTTTTTTTATTAATTGATACGTGTACCTCAATTACTTTGGCGCCTAGAGTAACAGCAGCAAGAGGTGCAAAAATATCTCCAGAATGATCGGAATAACCGACAATACATTTGAATTTTTTTTTAAATATTTGAATCAAATTCAAACCTATCTCATTTAATTCCGCTGGATAAGAAGAGGTGCATTGCATAATACAAAATTTTTTGTGTTTTTTTTTAATCTTTTTAATAAGATTTTTTATAATTGCAAAATTAGCTAAACCAGTCGAAATAAGCAGAGGCTTTCTGGTTTCAATCATTTTTTCAATCATAGGGGTGTTGGTAATCTCGCCTGAAGCAATTTTCCAAGCGGGAACTCTTAATTTTTCTAAAATTTGAAGAGCTTTTATCGAAAACGGAGAAGAAAGGAATATTTTTTTTTTTCTTTTTATTAGTTTTTTTAATTTTAACCATTGATTGTAATTAAAAGAAGTTTTGTCCCAATAATCTGATCGATTTTTATATTTTTTTGATAATCTAACTCTAAAATTTTCAAATTTTGTTGACTCCTCTGATGCTATATGAGTTTGAAATTTTATAGCGTCCACGTCAAAGTTAGAAATTAATTTTACGTATTTTAATGCTTTTTTAAAATTACCTGAATGAGCCAACCCTACCTCTGCTATAATAAAAGTTTTATTTTTATCAGATATTTTTTTTTTTTCTATCTTGAAAAACATGTTAAGATTTTATTATTTTTTGAGTTTCTACTGGATATCTATTTCTAGTATCTATTATTTTTTTCGAATATTTTTTTATTTCTTTATAATTAAAACAATCGTGATCTGTTACCAAAATAACAGCATGATACTTTTTAAGTTTTTTATAACCTAATTTAACATTTTTAAGGTTTCTATTTTTTCTAGTTGGAGATTTTAATTTTCCTTTATAAATTGGATCAGCATAATCAACTTTAGCTTTTTTTCTCTCTAAAATTTCAATTATTTTTAAAGAAGGTGACTCTCGGATATCATCAATATTTTTTTTGTAAGTTGCTCCTAATATTAGTATATTCTTATTTTTGAGTTTATGACCTTTAAATGAAAACGATTTTATTAAATTATTCACTACATATGCAGGCATTTGCTCATTAATCTTTGCTGATAACTTTATAAAGTCAGTTTTTACTCCTATTTTTTTTGCTTTCCATGAAAGTAGATAAGGATCAATAGGTATACAGTGGCCACCTAAACCTGGACCAGGATAAAAAGGAGTAAAGCCAAAAGGTTTTGTTTTTGCAGCATTGATTGCTTCATAAATATCAATATTTAATTTTTTAGAAACAATTTTCATCTCATTTATGAAACCAATGTTTATTGATCTATAAACATTTTCAAGTATTTTTGTAAATTCTGCAGTTTCCAACGAGCTAACCGATACTGTTTTAGTAATTTGTTGGTACAAGTAATTTCCTAATTTTTGGCAGTTTCTTGTACTTCCAGAAACAAGTTTAGGAATATTACCAACTGAAAAATTTTTCATAGTTGGATCCTCTCTTTCTGGAGAGTAGACAACATAGAAATTCTTACCTAATTGAAATTTTTTTTTAAATACCATGTTACAGATTAATTCTCGAGTTGTTCCTGGATAAGTTGTGCTTTCTAAAGAAATTAATTGTTCTTTTTTGATGTATTTTTTTAAGTTTAGTAAACAATTTTTTATATCATCTAGATCTGGAGCTTTGTTAGATCTAATTGGTGTAGGTAAACAAATAATTATAATATCAACTTCTTTAATTATTTCGTAATTAGAAGTCAAAAATAAGTTTTTACTCTTATAAATTTTTTTGAAACTTTTAGAAAACTTTAAAATGTTTGTTTTTCCTTTTCTAAGATTGCTAATTTTTAATTTATTAGAGTCTAAACCTACTACGAGGAATTTTTTTGCCAAAAAATTTATTAACAATGGTAAGCCTACATAACCAAGACCTATTATAGCAATTTTTGCCTTTTTGTATTTTATACTATTTATTAATTTCACAAATTAAAAATTTTTTAAATTATTTATGAGAGAAAATTTTTTACTTTTGTAAATTCCATATTTTTTTGAAATATCTTTTTTTAGATTTTTTTTTAGTAATTTTTCAAATTTAATAATATTGTCAGTATAATTATTAATTGGTATTAAATCTTTATCATGCTCTTGACCCTTAGAATTTGCTAAATTGTAGACAATATATTTTTTTTTAAAAAACTTAAAAATTTCTAATAATGAAGATTTATAACTAATTATAATATCACTATCTAAAATATGATTTAAGGTATTATCATTTTTATTATCTATTATTTTAATTTTACCCATATCTTTTTTTAAAATACTTTTTAAATTAATATATTTCTCTTTTTCAACTTTATAACTCGGATGAGGGGATAAAAATATTTTTGTTTTTTTTTTTAAATTCACTAAAGTTTTTAAAATTAAATCGTTAAATTCAAGAATTTTTGGATTTTTGGATAATATAGGACTATCTACTATAAATAATATTTTTAAAAATATATTTTTTCTTATTCTTCCCAAAAAACTATTGAGATAAATATTTTCAAGATGGTCGCTTATAATAATTTTTTTTTGAGGCACATGATAATAAGTTAATGCTTTAAAATCATAATTAGAAAAACAAATTATTTTGTCATACAAATTCCAATTAATGTATTTTTTTAAATTAGATTTTTTCAAATAATACATACAATATAATTTTACTATTAACTGGTTGTAAGTTGTTAAAATATTTTGATTAAAGAAACTTAAATTTATTTTAAGTGGTTTTTTTTGACTATGAATAGTTCTTAACAAAAAAAATTTTTTTACTTTATTGTTGGTTGAACAAATAAGTGAAGCAAGAGTGAGTTTAGAATTATTTGTTGTTAGTAAAATTGAAATTTTATTTTTTAAGAAAATTTTTTGTATTTTTTTTTTTAAAATAATTAATTCTATCAATTCAAAAATTCCAAATAAATAAAGGAATTTTCTTAAAACTTTATTTTTAAGTATAGGAATTTTAAAGAAAAAAGCTTTGCAAAATTTTTTTTTTTTTAGTCTAGTGTAAATATTTTCATTAAAAGTAAATACTAATACTCTATAATTTTTTGAGCATTCTTTTAGAAAAAATTCTTCTGCTTTAAAATTATGATAAAATTTTGGAAGGAAAAGTAAGTGTTGCTTCACTCTTTAATTAAATTATTTATTAGTTTACAAATTTTTTTTATTTGCTTGATTTCAAGTTGAGTAGAACTTGGTAAATGCAGTGACGTTTTTGATACTCTTTCAGATATAATAAATTTCTCTTTAATAAATTTTTTAAAAAAAGTTGAATGATGAACTGGTGGCACCATGGGTCTTGCATCTATTTTATTTTTTTTCAAAAATAGAATTAGTTTGTCTCTTAATTTCTGATTTTTGAGAGAAATAGTAGTTAACCAATGTACCGGCTTACACCAATTGGAAAATTTTCTCATCTTTATTGAGGGATTTTTTGATAACAGTTCATAATACAATTTCATCTGTCTGTTTCTAATAGTCAGTATTTTTTTTAAATACATCATTTGTGATATGCCCACTGCTGCTTGAAGATTTGTCATTCTATAATTGAACCCAAGATCAACGAATTTATAACTATTTTTTTTTTTGCAACCCATGATCTCTAAGTAATTTACATTTTTCCGCAAGCTTAGTGTTATTTGTTAATATGGCTCCACCTTCACCCGTCGTAATAACTTTATTGGCATAAAAACTTAAAGTAGACATATCACCAATTGTTCCGAGTTTTTTATTTTTATAATATCCACAAAAACCTTCAGCATTATCCTCGATAACTTTTAAATTGTATTTTTTTGCAATTTTCATTATTTCATCCATTTTTGCGGCATGTCCGAATTGATGAACAACAATTATTGCTTTGGTGTTTTTAGTTATTTTTTTTTCAATCAATTTAGGGTCAATTGTGTAAGTGAGAGGGTCAATATCTACCAACTTAATTTTAGCGTTAGTTAAAGCTATCATATTAGCGGGTGCAATAAATGTTAAGGCAGGACACAACACCTCGTCACCTTTTTTTATGCCTAAAGCAGAAAGACTTAAGTGCAATGCTGTCGTGCAGCTTGAAGTCAAGATACAGTGTTTTAAATTATGATTTTTTGCTAAGATTTTTTCTAATTTATTAATAAATTTTCCTTGGCTTGAAATCCAATTGCTATCAACACATTTTTTTAAAAGGCCTTTAATATGTTTTTTATCTAGATAAGGTTCAAATATATTTATCATTTCTAAGAACTTTAAAAATTTTTTCAGCTAAATACCAATCTTCCATATCATCAATATCAAATAAAAATTTTTTACTAATTTTGATAAAATAATTTCCATCATTAATTAATGTTTTTTTAAAATTATTATAACTATTCAATTGAGATGGTTTTCCCCAACGAATATTAAAAATGTTGACGAATAAGTTTTCATTTGACTGTCTGTTAATTCTACTTTTTTTAAACTTATTCTTGAATTTAAATTCTAATTTATTTTTTTTCATATACCCTTGTTTATAATATTGAAAATCAGTTGATACTTCAGCAGCATCGGTTGTAATAATATTAAAGTTACCTGATTTAAATAGATCATAAGTTTTTCTTAAATTTTTTTTTGTTATAAAGGGACTATTGTTTACGATGCATACTAAAGAATTTTTGTCATTAATTTTCATTTTATTAAACACATAATTATGTGTTCTAAATTGATCTGAGTTATCTAAAGCTAGTTTAGAAGGTCTTAAACCAGTTGAGTGATATCCGATTTTTTGAGCCATATTATTGATTTTCTTAGAATCTGTTGAAATAAATATTTCATCAAATAATTTAGATTGTGAAATAGCTTTGTAAGTCCAGTACAAAATAGGCCTTCCAGCAAAATTTTTTAAATTTTTGTTTGGAACACCTTTTGAATTGCCTCTGCAACAAATCAAGGCTATTATTTTTTTTTTAGCCACTTTTTCTTAGATTCCTTAACGTAGAAATCGTTGAAGTAATCAAATAGTTAAATTCTTTATCAGACATCCATGTGTAAAAAGGCCAGGAAATCATATTATCAAAAAAATTATCAGTATTCTTACAATTATTTTTTCCATGTCCATTTTTTTTAAATAAACCGTATCTATATAAAGGATAATTTTGAACAATACATTGAATATTATATTTTTTTTTCATATCTAAAATAAACTTGTCTCTTAATCTTTTTCCACTCCTAAACTTTGCAACT
>MDSZ01115701.1_pt1 | contig 11517 bp, 10 predicted proteins | sample 811201 | NCBI WGS metagenome assembly MDSZ01 (sample SAMN05326647, study PRJNA326480) | marine metagenome | isolation source: seawater | place: Indian Ocean: North | collected 2010 | reverse complement strand
TTCACTCTCTCCGTAGTACTTCGAGATTATCTCAGGACCATTAATTGAGGTAAAATGGGCCTTAGTTTCAGAAGCTACTGCCTTTGCAATCAGAGTCTTTCCAGTCCCAGGGGGACCGTGCAATAAAACTCCTCGAGGTGGCTCGATTCCGAGACGTCTGAATAGTATTGGGTGCTTTAGAGGTAGTTCTATCATCTCCCTAACCTTTTGTAGCTGGTTACCTATTCCACCTATGTCTTCGTAAGAAATCGATTGGACCAGATCCTGATCCTCCTGATCTACAGCATCCTCCTTGATGATAATCTCAGTATCTGGGAGAACCTGGACAATTCCCTTCGGGCTAGTCTGAACAATTGCAAATGGTAGAGCTTCTGCAAAGAGGGTCATACCAGGGATGAAAATCCTATCCCCGGCAACTACTGGCCTCTTGTTCAGTCCTCGTCTAGCGAAGCCCTCTATTCCGGGACCGAATCTCACCTTTTGTTGCTTAGCCATTACTGGACTTAGAACTAGCTTGGTACATGGCTCAACTTCTACCTTCCTGATATTCACCCTGTCTCCAAGGCTCACACCAGAGTTTTTCCTGATTATTCCATCAATTCTAATTACTCCGAGATTCGCATCCTCTGGACGGCATCTCCAAACTATTGCTGCAGTTTTTCTCTCTCCCTCTATCTCTACAATGTCTCCGGGTTTCAGATTCAGGTCGTTGTCGAAAGGCACTCTTGCTCTTCCATGGCCAACGTCACTTGGAATGGCTTTAGCTACCCTCAGAGTAAGAGAATCAGAACTTTCGGTTGCCATAAGTCACTCCCTGCCATTGCTATTCGAGCATCGGGGGTAGTTAAACCCAGCAACCAAGGAGTCTCCATAGGGTAAAATGGTTATCAGAAAAAAGAAGTGCGATGCGCATAATTCATTTCACCATTGGTTTTCGCCGACCCATGACGCACGTACTTGAGACCGGATTCGAGAAAATAGACAGAGAAAATCCGAATGGGAGCCCAACAATTAGAGGATACAACATCGTTAACGGAGAGTTGCTATCTTCAAGTGATGGAGGAACCTTTGAGAGCAGGAACCCCGCATGGATAGATGATTGTCTAGGAGAGTTCCCTCTCTCCACGAAGCAAGATGTCCATGAGGCTCTTGAGGCGGCAAGAGAGGCATTCCCTGGATGGTCTTCAACTCCTGCACCAACCAGGGGACAGGTAATAGGAAATATGGGCCGTCTACTAATGGACTACAAAGAAGATCTCGTTCGCCTTCAGGCTCGTGAAATTGGAAAGACGCTAAAAGAATGTGGAGGAGAAATTCAAGAGGCAATTGACACTTGTCTTTTCTTCCAATCTGAGGGGCGGAGGCTTTACGGGCAGACAGTAAACTCAGAGCTAGAAAACAAGGAGCTTTTCACATATCGTAGGCCACTCGGAGTCTGTGGAATTATCAATGCCTGTAACTTTCCCTCAGCCGTTCCATTCTGGAAGATGATTCCTGCGATAATGTGTGGAAACACCTGTGTGTGGAAGTCTCCCCAGGACTCTCCCCTGCTTTCCTTTGCTCTAGCTCGCGTAATGCACGAGGCAGGTTTGCCTAATGGGGTGATTAACCTGATTCATGGCAATGGGAGTGGAGCCGGGCAAAGCCTAGTAGACTCAGCTGATCTTGGGATGGTCAACAAGATTTCCTTCACTGGGAGCACTTCTGTTGGAAAGATGATTGGCGAGGTTTGCGGACGAAATCTGGTTAGTGCCTCTTTGGAGTTAGGAGGTAAAAATCCCCTTGTAGTGATGCCTTCGGCGAATATTGATAATGCCGTTGAAGGGGCTTACTGGGCGGGTTTTGGAACTGCAGGCCAACGCTGCACTAGTCTTGGGAATCTAATTCTTCATGAAGAAATCTATGAAGAGTTCCTAAGCAAGTTCATGGACAAGGTGACTTCGACTAAGATTGGTGATTCAATGCGCTACGAGGATGTTCTATATGGGTCCATGTTATCTGAGAAGTACGCTCGTGACTTCTTAAAGGGGCTTGAGATTTGTGAGAATGACGGAGCTACTAAGCTGTTTGGAGAAGGAGTCATTACTAACGATAACAAGCCAACAAACTTCCTTGGTGATGCATCGGAGGGATCATACATGTGGCCTCATGTATATGCAGATGTTACCGAAGAAATGAGTTGCTTCCATGAGGAGATTTTTGGCCCTGTGGTCACCGTGGTAAAGGCCGACGACTTCGAACACGCTCTTCATCTGGCTAACGCTTCCCCCTTCGGACTTTCCAGTGCTTGTTACACTAATGACAGGCTCGAAGCGTACCGTTTCAAGTCCGGCATAAAAGCTGGCATGACAGGCATAAACAACTCAACTACTGGAGCGGAGGCACATCTTCCATTCGGCGGGGTAAAAGATAGTGGCAATGGGACAAGGGAGTCTGGAATTTGGGTAATTGAGGCATACTCGTACTGGCATGCGGTTAATGATGAGTTATCTGGAAAGTTACAATTGGCACAGATGGATGTTGATGAGATTCACATTGAGGAAGCGGATGCTGACTACTCCTCTCTAGCATAGAGGGTATTTGTCTAGTGAGAGCATGCAATCCCTTATGGCGCATCCAATGTGCCCTGTGGGCACGGGTGGTGCATGAGATGGGCGGGAGCATTAAGCTACCAATGAAGAAGGGGTTCGGGAGGACCGATCGTTCCGACGATTGGTGGAAGGGGCCAACTGCAATGGCTGCTTATCTGGGACTAATGATCGTTTACGCGACTTGGCGTGGATTTATGGAGTCAGATCTCTTATTTTTCAGTGAATTAGGAGCCTCTTCATGTGAAAACTGGGAATCTGCTAAGTCATTCAAAGAAGTCTCCGAGTGTCAAACAATGTCGATTGAACAAGAGTCAAAGTATGGGACAAGTCACGTTTTATCCCCGCTTTACAGCCCTCTAATATTTCCTCAGTCTTCATGGATCCCTAAGGAGTTGTGGTGGTTGAGTCCAGCTATGTTTATCCTTGTCTTTCCTGCTGGTTTCAGGGGAACATGCTACTATTACAGGAAGGCGTACTATCGAGCATTCTTCCAGCAGCCAACTGGATGTGCGGTCTCAAAGCCATGGAATGAGTACAGTGGAGAGAGGGGGGTCTTCGTAGTTCAAAACCTTCATAGGATTTTCATGTACATCGCTCTGATCTATCTGCCAATCCTTACTTACGACTTCTGGCTGTCAATAAATTTCCACCATGCGCCGGATGGCTCTGCGGATAGCTTCGGTGTTTCTGTTGGATCTCTGATACTTCTACTGAACGTTATTCTACTGACAGGTTACACCTTGGGATGTCACGCATTCAGGCATGTTGTTGGGGGAGGGGCGAATCACTGGACTGGTGCCCCTATGAATAGGGTGAAGTACATGATGTGGAGATTCTCAACAAAGCTCAACGAGCGTCACAAGGACTGGGCACTGATTAGCTTGTTCTGGGTAATGTTCGCTGATTTCTACATCTGGATTTGCCAGGACTTCGGAGTAACTGACTTCGTAATCATTGGAGGATTGTAATGGAAGAAAGCATCACTCACCACGAATTCGATGTCCTAGTCATAGGTGCTGGGGGAGCTGGTCTTAGAGCAGCTATAGAGGCTAGTCGTGCAGGGGTTAGGGTCGCGATGATTTGCAAATCTATGCTTGGAAAGGCACATACTGTGATGGCAGAGGGAGGGGCTGCTGCTGCACTAGCAAATAAGGACCCCAGAGATTCGTGGCAAACACACTTCCGTGACACCATGAAGGGTGGGAAGTATCTTGGAGACTGGAGGATGGCTCAGATTCACGCCGAGCAGGCTCCAAAAAGGATTAGAGAGTTGGAAAAATGGGGAGCTGTTTTCGATAGAACCCCGAAGGGACTCACCAGCCAGAGGAACTTCGGTGGGCACACTTACCCGAGGCTAGCACACATTGGGGATGCCACGGGTTTAGAGCTAATCAGAACTCTTCAGCAGAAGGGTATTCATGAAGGAATGGAGATTTTCATGGAGTATACAGTTAGGCGAATTTTCAAGACTGATGGAAAGGTTTCTGGGTGCTTTGCATACAACAGAAACGATGGTTCACTACATGTGTTCAAGGCAAAGTCAATCGTTCTGGCCACCGGGGGAATCACTCGATGTTGGGAGGTCTGCTCAGGGTCGTGGGAGTATTCCGGAGAGGGACACGCATTGGCGTACTGGGCTGGAGCACAGATGGGGGATATGGAATTCGTTCAGTTCCACCCAACAGGGATGATTTGGCCTCCTTCGGTGAAGGGAATACTCGTCACCGAGGGCGTGAGAGGGGAAGGAGGGATGCTTACCAATTCAAAGGGTAAAAGATTCATGTTCGATTATATACCCCCAATGTACCAAGATGAGTTCGCAGATACTGAGAAAGAAGCTCTTGAATGGGTAGATGAAGTGGTATCAGGAAAGCTTGCAACTAGGAGAAGGCCTCCAGAACTACTCACCAGAGACGTAGTGGCCAAGGCAATAAACAGCGAGAGAGATGCTGGAAGGGCATCTGAACACGGTGGTGCATATCTCGATATTTCTTGGAGAGACGCTGAGCAAGTCAAGAAGAAGCTGCCAGGGATGTACCACCAGTTCATGGAGCTTGCAGCTGTCGATATAACGAAAGAACGTATGGAGGTGGGTCCAACTGCCCACTATGTTATGGGGGGAGTAAAGGTTGACCCCTTCAGTCAAGAGAGCTCGGTTCCCGGACTATTTGCCGCAGGAGAAGTTGCCACAGGACTACATGGGGCGAACAGGCTGGGTGGGAACTCGCTATCTGATCTGATAGTGTTCGGAAAGATTGCTGGAGAGTCCGCTGCTAATTATTCCAAACAGCAGGAGGGGCACTTAGAAATAATCCAGATGGAAATAGATGAGGTCGTGACAGAGACTCTCGAGCCCCTTACTAGACAAGGAGGGGAGAACCCTGCTAGTGTCGTGAATGACTTGAGAGTAATGATGCAGAACAAGGCTGGAATTATCAGAAGTGGAAATCTTCTTGAAGAGGCTATATCTGATTTGGACTCACTCAGGGAGAGATCGAAAACAACTTCTCCCGGAGGCGGGAGGGTGTACAACCCAGGATGGCATCAAGCACTGGAGATAGGTGCCATGATAGATGTAAGCAAGATGTGTGCTATCGCAGCCCTAAGTCGGGAAGAGAGTAGGGGAGCCCATACCAGAGACGACTTTCCTGAAACCGACCATGATCACTGGGGCAAGATAAACAGCGTTATTTCTATGGGCGAAAACGGGGAGATGGAGATTAGTTTCGAGTCTTATCCACGGATTCCCAAAGAGCTGAGATCTCTGCTGGATGCAGAAGACTTGCATGAGGAGGAATAGAATGTCGGATAAGGTAACTTTCAGAGTGTTTAGAGGAGAGCCTGATTCGGACGGTGATCCCTACGGAAAAATGGTAGATTACGAGGTGGACTTGGATGAGGGCATGGTTGTTCTAGACGTAATCCATAGAATCCAAGCAGAACATGCTCCTGATCTATCTTGTAGATGGAACTGCAAGGCAGGAAAATGCGGCTCCTGCAGCGCAGAAATTAATGGTCACCCGAAGCTTATGTGTATGACTAGGATGGAAGAGGTCTTCGAGGAGATGAATGACGAGAGTGATCCCGTATTAGTCAAACCAATGCAGGCTTTCCCTTTGACCAAGGATCTTGTCACCGATACATCGTGGGCCTACGAAACCGACAAGAAAATCAAACCCATCAACGGACCAGATGAGCTGGATTGGGAATTCTACCAAGAGGAAGCCGACAGACTTCAAGAGTTCAGATCATGCATTGAATGCATGTTGTGCGTCAATACCTGTCACGTTTTGAGAGAACACCAGATGTATGATGAATTCGCTGGACCGAGGTTCTTCGTTCGTCTTGCTAGCTTGGAGATGCACCCGTTGGACACTGAGAACAGAATCCCGGAAATAAAGGAAGACTTCGGGATTGGATATTGCAATATCACGAAATGCTGCACGGAGGTTTGTCCCGCTGGAATAAAAATCACAGACAATGCCATTATCCCTCTCAAGGAGAGAGTTGTTACGGATTACTTCGATCCACTGATCGATCCAGTAAAGACTGCGATAAATATCACATCGGGAGTATTAAGCTACTTTACGGAAGACTTCTCTACGTCAAGAGATCCCGGGAATTTGAAGAAGGCCAAGAGGGCAGCTGAAGATTCGAGGGCGAAGGCTGAGGAGGCACGAAAGTTGGATGCAAAGAGTGCTGACAAGGCTAGGAAGAGGCTGCGATACAAATCCAGAAAGTAGGCACAAGGATAGTGCTACCTAGCATGTAACCAGCTATCGCTGAATCATACGAAGACCTTGGAGAGCAAGGGAGTGTTTCCCTTGGTCAGATTCGGTCAATTCGTAACTTCTTAACATTGGCCTTGTTGATCATATCGGGTAGCCAATCAGGCGCATTTGCTCCCTTGGGTACCTTGCTCTTTGATCCTGAGAACACGTGAACCCTGTTTGTACCCCTTTCTCTGAGGTGAATGTCTGTGACACCTCTAGATGCTGCCTTCAGGGCTGCTCCCCTGGGCTGCTTGCTGTGGAACACTTGAGCAGTGTCCTTGCCGTTCTGCATCAACACGAAATATTTCTTGTCTGCCATTACTGGATTCCTCCGGACCCTCCCTGACCTCTATAGGTATTAAACTTGAGCCGGAATTTCGTAAAACTTGGGCTAGGTTGGCCGAATCTTGCGTAATTGGAGAGTTATATCTCCGCACAAGCTAGTGTTTTTGTATTTATCACACCATGGATAGAACGAATCGAGTCGACTACAAGTTTCGCTATTTCCCCCATACTTTCTGCCTCGATTTTCAGAATCATGTCATGGTCTCCGAAGAGGAGTTGTGCGTCTGATACGAAAGACAGTGAAGAGGCCTTTGCATGTACAGAATACTCCGATCCGGGCTCAACATCCAGCAACACGTAACCGGTAGACACGTGTATGGGATAGGGGCAATGGGGATTAATCATTCCCCGGTGAAAGAAAGTGCTTACGATGGATACATATCATATGGCCCCTCTACGAAGAGCTATGGCCGACGTAGTAATAGTCAGAGAATGTAGGCACGGACAGGTTCGTGTTCTCTATGGTGACATAGTCGGAGTAGAAGGCGATGTTATGGTGATTCCTGCAAATAGCAGATTGGCGGGGAGAGAAGGTTTGGACGAAAGGATGCAGCAAACTGCTGGAGCGGGGCTAAGGGAGGCTTGTGCGGAAATTGCCAAAGAAAGAAGAAAGTCAAATTTGCAGCCATGCGGGGTTGGAGAAGCGGTGACAACTCCTTCGTTTGACCTTCCAGCATCCCATCTAGTACATGTTGTGGGACCAGACTGCAGGAGGCCGACACAGGATAATTTCAGGAGAGAGCTTCTCAGAAACTCCTACCAAGCATTATTCGAAGAAACCGAGAAGCTCAAACCACGAGGAACCTTGGTCCTTCCTCCTCTCGGGATGGACGTTTTTGCATATCCTCACAGAGAGGGAGCTAGGATGACAATGGAAATCATACTTTCTTGGATGGATTCTGAGCGTAACCCGGGAGTAGATATGGTCCTAATTGTCACTCACGAAGACAATTTTCTAAACAACATGAAGACGATATACAGAGAGAGCGAGGACCAGTTTCCAGGCGTGGACAGGACCAGAGATTACAGAAAGGGCAAGATTCAGTAACTCTGACCGGTGTTCTCAATAACCCTGAGAACCGGATAGTGCCATGGGGACCAACTACGAACGAGAATTGAGATTGGTCCTTGCCGGTGATTTGAACGGGGTGAGGGCAGTTACTAGGTCTTGCTCGGAGTTAGAAAGAGCCAGAGCAATGAAGGTGGTTCAAAGACCATTTTTGGTTGTCAGAGCCCCGGGGAGCGGTTCGGAGGGAACGGGGGACCTTCTAGCACTCAGGGGTGACATGTGCTTCCCAATAGAAGTGAAGTCATCAAAGAAAGACAAAATCTACCTTTCTGGTAGAACAATGGACCAATATTTGGCTCTGAAAAGTACTGGTGAGGAGTGTGGCCTTCTACCACTCTATGCATTCAGATTGAAGGGAGTTAGGGGGGATAGTTGGAGAATTATGAGGGTTGAAGTCGAGGGTCTCAGCGGTAAGCTTAGACATCTTTCTAGAAGCATTCCACCATTGCCGCTAACCAACAGAGGGGTGCCGCATCTAAACTGGAACTCAGGGATGCCTGTTCATCGTTTTCTGGAGCTTGTATGCAAGTCGGATGGGGTTAGAGGCGTAGGTTATGATTCGATGGTTTCAGCCACCGAGTCTGTATGATTCTAAGTGGCCCCCGAAAGCTTCGACTCTATCGAGTCTATCTTGGATTTCAATTCCTCCAAACGTTCAATCGTGTTTTTGAATTCAGCTTGACTGAGAATCCTAGAGATACTGTCCCTCTCCCGTGAAAGAAGATCAACTGTTCGATTGACGCTCTTTTTTCCGTCCCCAATATGAGAAGTCACATTATCCCGAGTAGGCATTCTGTATTCTCACTTCCTATTAATCAGACACAGGTTGAAGTGCAACAGTTGGGCGTAAAACTACATGGAGGGCCAAGCAGACCCCAATAATGAGCAAGTTTCTGATTCACTGACTGGTAGTGGTCTGCTAATTCCTCTTATTTTCCTATATCTGATGTTTCAACTTGGTGTACCCATTTGGGCAATTGTAGTAATCTCAATCTGGTATTTTTCTCTGGTATACTGTGAAAACAAGGGCATCTTGGATAGATTAGATGCAACAAGAGTACTTGGAGCAATTCTGATGCTAAGGACTCGGAAAGGTAAGGGAATTCTAGAGCTAGTATCGAGACGGAGAATGTTCTGGAGGATTTACGGTGAGTTTTCTATTTGGCTTTGCTTTTTCGTGATGCTTGGAGTTATTGTTCTCCTTCTGATGAGTGCTATTCTAGCTGCTTTGGATCCTCCGAATGACCCCATTCCAGCTAGTGACCTACTCCTGATCCCAGGAGTAACGAGCTTCGTTCCTTTCCAGTGGCCGGTAATTGCACTAATTGTGGCCATAATAATTCATGAGTACAGCCACGGAATTCAAGCTAGGGCTCACGGCATGAGGCTCAGAAGCTTCGGCCTCCTGCTGCTTGGACCCCTTCCCATAGGAGCATTTGCAGAGCCTGAAGAGTCGGAAATGGAAAGGGCTCCAAGGAGGGATAGGTTGAGGTTATTCGCAGCAGGCCCATCGATTAACCTCATAGCTACATTCGTGGTATTGATTATCCTCTCAAACGTGGCTAACGGAATGGTAGCCGAAGACAAGGGAGTTCACGCTAGAGACATTGTGAAAGATCAGGGTGCAGACCAAGCAGGAATCCTACCCTACGAAACTATTACTCATATTAATGGATCAAGAATTACTGATACTGATGAGTTCTCAGATCAGATGGAAGAGCTCAAACCTGGCGATATTGTTCCATTCACCATCCTAACAAATCCTCTGTCTGAAGACACTAGGGTCGAGAGGATCGTGAATGTAACTCTTGGGGATCATCATCAATATCTGATGGAAAGATGTAATGCTTCAGAAACATGCGAGGAAGAAGAGCTTTCTGAAATGCTAATCGAATTCTGTGAAGATGGGGACGGAGACGGAGAAGCTGACGTTCCCACTTTGTGTGTCAGTCCGGGAGATAGCTTCCTAGGAGTAAGTCAGTTGGTTTCCTCCACTTACAGCATGGATGTTTATTCTAATATCGTGAACGGTGAATATTCGACTTCGGGAACTGTTCTTGCTACTATTGCAAGACCTATGTTAATGATTTACACCCCTATCGAACTAGAAGGTCAGACAATTAGGCAGGAGGAGCGGGCCATGCTAGTAGCTGGTGATGGTCTGATAGCTTCCATGCTAGGAACCGAATTGATGCTGGATATATTCGATTTTTTGTTTTGGCTAGTATGGATTAACTTCCTTCTCGGCTTCGCAAATTTGATTCCGATGATTCCATTTGATGGCGGGCATCTGGTTCGGGACGCAACTCATTCTATTCTGAAGAAGATTGGATCGAAAACTCATCCAATGAGAATAGAAATGCTATCGAATAGAATCAGCAACCTTAGTAGCATCTTCTTTCTTCTAATCCTATTGATCCCGGTTATATTGCCGAGGATTATCTGATTACTCTTCTTCGATCTGCCTAGGCTCATGGACCTCTCGGAAAACTACCCTTCCGACACCTACATGCTCCCTAAGAGTGGTCACAAGTGAGAACTTTGTGAATGACCAGTTCTGATCATATGCCATCTCCTCTGGTAGAGTCATTGTCAAATCGTTCTCTTCGAACTCTATCTCAAAGTCTTCCCTACCGGTATTCATCTTCATTAGAGTCTGGACCTTCTCCTCACGGTCGTCAACAACCTTGACTATCTTGTAGCTGTACCTGAGAGTTACACCTGCTAGAGGGTGGTTGTAGTCTATCCTTGCCCTACCAGCGCTCATGAACTGCAGAATACCGTTTCTTCCACCAATCTCGACAGGGGCCCCTATTCCCAATGTGTTCGGATCCCTTACGCTTCGAAGAAGAACATTCTGAGATATTGTCTCTATCTTGTTCTGGTCTCGATCTCCGTAAGCCTGTTCAGGCTCAATCTCAAAATCGTAATCTTTGCCTGCCTCTGCATCTTCAAGGTGTGCCTCGAAACCGGGGATTAGTCTTCCATCCCCGACAATAGTGATCATAGGCGAGTAGTTTCTATTCTCATCTACTAGATCGTGCTCCTTCGCAGTCTCTTCCCTAGTCGTCTCGATTAGCTTGTCATTACCTGCATTGTATAGGTCGTAATCGACGTGAACGATTGATCCCTTGTCCATGGATGCACCCTCAGCGGCCACGCGACCCGCTTCCCCCTTTTCATTCAAACGGTGAGTCGAATAGTCGAACTGAACCGAATAAAATAGTTTAACTAATTCTATGATCTCTCTTTCCCGATGATTGATGAAAGGGCTGTTCCGATCATTACGAGGACCCAACCCGACCAAACGAGGTGACTTCCTGGCAGGTGATGAACCGTGACTCTTACCTCGTCGACTTGGTCAGTCTGCCCCATTATCATTGAAGAGAGGAGCTCATTGGACTGGAGGAAGTCTAGAATAACTATGGTATCACCGGTTAGTTGTGACATTCTGTCTACTTCGGATCTTGCCGAAACGGCCCCGGAAGGGGAGTCAAATCTGAGCATGCCGGGTGTCAATTGTCCTAGAAAATCATCCCCTTGCCTTACCTCTATCACCACGCCTACGTATCCATCCCCTATGCTGTAAGAGTAGTCATCATCCTCCGCAGAGACCATTTCCACCCCGGTAAAGACCAAGTCAAGCCCTTGGTGCCTGGTAACTTCATCTCTATGTAAGGTAACAAAGTGCGACTGATCTGTCCTGTCGACTAGGGTAGTGGTCATCACGTGCCCTATC
>MDSZ01094287.1_pt1 | contig 11517 bp, 10 predicted proteins | sample 811201 | NCBI WGS metagenome assembly MDSZ01 (sample SAMN05326647, study PRJNA326480) | marine metagenome | isolation source: seawater | place: Indian Ocean: North | collected 2010 | reverse complement strand
TGTACGACAATTTCTTTATTAACCTAGCCGTCCACACTTCTCTTCTTAAAAATTCACAATTTAAAAAAGCTAAGATTTTTGTCTTAAAAATCTACACACCTCTACTAACGTTAAATAATAAATTTTTAGAGGTGAGCGCTGGTTTTATTACAATTATCTTATAAGTCAAGGCGTATATTGTTAGAAATAGCCAATGAAATAAGGGTTTTTTGGCCAACCTGCATTGCAAAAGACAAACTAATTTTATAAAAAACAACTATGACGATAATACAAAAAATGAGGACATTGTTTAAAAAGGGGGGTTATTTTTTTGCATTAAGTAATTATAAAAATCTTAGAACTCAGAAATTTAATCCATTTTTTATTATAGCTTTTTTAGTTTTGCTCTCTGGTGTTTTTTTTATTTCTTCTAATATGATCGATAAAAAAAATGCAGAATATTCAAATAATTTGAAAGAAATTACTAAAAATAATGAATTTTCTAATTTAACAAATTTTTTTATTTCTAAAATAAACAGTCCTTATGAAAAAAAAGAATACATAATCAAGAATAATGATACTGTAGAAAAAATATTAAAAAAATATGATGTAAAAACTGAAGATATAAGAGAAATAATTATTAAATTAAAAGCAAAAAAACTTGCAAACATTTATTCGGGAAGAAAACTCACATTAATAATAAAAAAATTAGATAATAAAAAAAATACTTTAGTAAATTTAGTCTATCCAGTAAATAACACTACCAGTGTTGAAATCAGAAAATCAAAAGATAATTTTATTGTTAAGGAAAACATACTCCAATTATATAAAAAAGAAGTTGTAGTAAAAAATATAATTAAAAATAATCTTTATAGCTCTGCAGTTGATGTGGGTATTGAACCTAATATAATAATTGAATTTGCCAGAATATTTGGTTTTGAAGTTGATTTTCAAAGAGACATTAGAAAAGGAGATACATTTGAGATTTTGTATGAAAAATTTGAAGATGATAACAATAAAATAAGAGATACAGGTAAAATAATTTATGCCTCCATGTATGTAAATGGAGAAGAGATTAATCTTTATAATTTTAAATATAAAAGTGAAGAAGATTATTACGACATCAAGGGAAAAAGTATTACTAAATCTTTAATGAAAACTCCAATCAATGGTGCTCGATTATCATCTTCATTTGGAATGAGAAAACATCCTATTCTTGGTTATAACAAAATGCATAGAGGAACTGACTTCGCAGCTCCAAGTGGAACTCCAATAATGGCGTCTGGATCCGGAACAGTTACAAGAGCAAGATGGTGTGGAGGTGGAGGAAATTGTGTAAAGATAAAACATAATTCAACCTATGAAACCATTTATGCTCATATGAAATCATTTGCTAAAGGGATTAAAGAAGGAAAAAAAGTTAAACAAGGTCAAATAATTGGTTATGTAGGTTCAACTGGTTTGTCTACTGGACCACATCTGCATTACGAAGTAATAATTAATGGAAAGAAAGTGAATTCTCAAAAATTAAAACTACCTTCTGGAAAAACACTTAAAGGTGAAGAAAGAAAACAATTTGAATTAGATAGAATAAAAATTGATTTAAAATTAGCTGAACTTAGATAAATCTATTGATTTGAATTTTGCTGAGGCTCTTTATTAGTAACTTCATCCAGCAACAATTTTTTTTCTTCAGGAATTGTTTTTTCGGATAAGTTTTCCCTTTTTTCATTTAGTTCGTTATATCTTCTTAAATAATGATCCGCGTGTTGTAGATAATTTTGAGATAGAACAGGATCTCCGTTACTTTGAGCATCTTTTGCAAGTTGCTGATATTTTTGCATAGTTTTTTCAACATTATGAATATTGTTCATTGAGCCGTTTCTATTAAAATTCATATTTCCATTATTATTAATAGTATTTGAACCGTTAGAATTTATGCCACCACTTCTTCTTCTAAAGTTGGTTTTTGGTGATCTTATTCTGAAATTTCTTCTTCTATGGTTGTTCATTTAGTTATGGGTAGCGATTACACACCGAATGTTATTTTTATAATCTTTTATAATATTTTTTACCTTAAAGTTATTTGTAACTAATATTTTTGAAACTTTTTTAAATTGCTCGTTTCCAATTTCTAAGGCGAGCATACCTTTAATCTTTAATAAACTTTTAGATTTGTAGATAACTTTTCTAATAAGGTCAAGTCCATCATTACCACCATCCAATGCTATTTTTGGTTCATAATTCTTAATATCGCTACTTAAGTTTTTTAAATCTTTTCTATCTATATATGGTGGATTAGATACAATTAAATCAAATTTTTTATCAAAAATACATTCAAAAGATTTATTTAATAGTTTAATTCGCTTTGATAGTCCTAGCTTTAATGCATTTTTCTTTGCAACTGAAATAGCTCCACTAGAAACATCAACACCCACCCCAGTTGAGCTATCTAACTGACTTAATAAGCTTAGAATAATACATCCTGAACCAGTTCCGATATCTAAAATAATAATTTTTTTGTTAATATATATTTTTAATAACTTTTCTACTAAAAGTTCAGTTTCTGGTCTTGGAATCAATGTGTGTTTATTTATAAAAAATATTTTACTCCAAAACTCCTTTTCACCTAATATATAGGCTATTGGCTCATTTTTAGATCTTCTGACCAAATATTTGTTAAAAATTGATATTTTATTATAATCTATTTTTTGTTTTAAATTGGTTAAAATTTCCTCTCTAGATTTTTTTAATATTTTTGACAGTAAAATTTCTGAGTCTAAAATATGTGAGGCAATACCATTTTCTTTGAGAAATCGTGAGCCAGTTTTTATTGCTTCAAGTGCTCTCATGAATTTAGATTTTCAAGCTTTAAATTTTGTTCTTTTAAACGTAATTCTTGATTCATTTCCTCATGTATATCTCCACTTAAAAATTCATCTAATTTATGTAGAGTTAAGTTTATCCTATGATCAGTAACTCTACCCTGGGGAAAATTGTAAGTTCTAATTCTCTCAGACCTATCTCCAGAGCCAATTTGATTTCTTCTAGCACTTGATCTCTCTTGATCTTTTTTTCTTTTCTCCGCTTCGTACACTCTAGATCTTAAAATTTTTAAAGCTTTTGCTTTATTTTTGTGTTGGGATTTTTCATCTTGTTGACTTACAACTACACCGCTTGGGATATGCGTAATTCTTACTGCGCTATCTGTTGTATTTACTGATTGACCTCCCGGTCCACCAGCTCTAAAAACATCAATTCTTAAATCAGACTCTTTAATGTCTATATCAACTTCTTCTGCTTCTGGTAAGACCGCAACTGTAGCAGCAGAAGTATGCACCCTGCCCTGAGTTTCAGTTTCAGGTATCCGCTGAACTCTATGGACTCCAGACTCATATTTTAAATAAGAATAAATATCACTTCCATTAACTAAAAAGATTACTTCTTTAAAACCACCTGCATCGCTTTTAGAAATATTTATAATTTCTAATTTCCATTTTTTTTTTGAACAAACTTTTTCATACATTTTAAATAAATCTGCACAAAAAAGTGAAGCTTCCAGTCCACCAGTACCAGCTCTAATTTCCACAATAGCGTTTTTATCATCATCTTCATCTTTCGGTAGTAAAAAGATCTTCAAATCATTTTCTAGCTTTTCTTTTTTTTCTAACAATTCATTTAAGTCTTTTTGTGCTAGATCTACAATTTCTGGATCATTAGACTTATCTTGAATAATATTTACCAAATCTTTTTTTTCATTATCAAAATTGACAAATGTTTTTGCTGTGTCAATTATAGTGCCAAGAGCTGAATACTCTTTTGATTTTTTTGCAAATAATTTTGGTTCGATACTTCCTGACGAAAGTTCTTTTTCTAATAAACTATGTTTATTAATTATATCTTGTACTTTTTCTAAAGGAACCATAATTAGAGTTAATCTTTTGTTTTCTCTTCAACAAGCTGAACCACTTTATCAATGATTTCTGAACTGGGAACTTTCGTGTGCGGAACACCTGAAAGATAAAGAAGATTATTATCTTGACCCCCTCCAGTAAGTCCTATTTCAGTTTGAGCAGCTTCACCTGGACCATTAACTACACAGCCAATTATCGACAAGTTAATTGGTTTTTTTATATGAGATAATTTTTCTTCTAATATTTTTACAGTTTCGATTACTGGAAAAGCTTGTCTTGCACATGATGGACACGATATTATGTTAACACCTCTTGATCGAATTCCAAGAGATTTTAAAATTTCAAAACCAGCTTTTACCTCATCTACTGGATCTGATGATAACGATACTCTAATGGTATCGCCAATACCTTCCATTAGAAGTTGGCCAATCCCAATTGAAGATTTAATGCTACCAGTAAATAAGCCGCCAGCTTCAGTTACTCCAAGATGTAAAGGGTAGTTGCAAATTTCTGATAATTGTTTGTATGCCTTTACAGTTAGAAAAATATCAGAAGACTTTACACTTATCTTAAAGTTAAAGAAGTCATTATCTTCTAGAAGTTTTATATTATTTAGTGCGCTCTCAACTAATGCTTCTGGACAAGGTTCTTTATACTTTTCTAACAAATTTTTACTTAATGATCCTGCGTTAACACCTATTCTAATTGAACAATTATTATTTTTTGCTGCTTTAATAACCTCTAAAACTCGCTCATTTTTTCCAATATTTCCAGGATTAATTCTTAAACAACTTGCTCCCATTTCTGCTGCTTCGATGGCTCTTTTATAATGAAAATGTATATCCGCAACTATAGGTACAGAAACTTCTTTGATGATATCTTTTAAAGCTTGAGTAGACTCTTCATCAGGACATGAAACTCTTACAATGTCTGCTCCTGCATTTTCTAAAGAATGAATTTGGTTTACTGTTTTTTTAATATTTGTCGTAAGAGTGTTTGTCATTGATTGAACGCTTATCGGTGCACTTCCACCAACCTTTACCTTACCAACTTTAATCTCTTTGGTAATTTTTCTTTTAATTACTCTGTGTGGTCTTAATTCCATTAATCTAAATCAAAGATTGTATGTAATTTTTTTATTGCTTTCAAAGTATTTTCTTCTTCTATAATAACTGAAAGTTTTATTTCTGAAGTAGAAATTGCCAAAATATTAATTCCTTCATCAGATAAGGCTCTAAACATTTTGTATGTAACACCTGGTGTAGAGACCATCCCAGCTCCAACAATAGAGACTTTAGATACTTTATCATTGTGTATAATACTTTGATAATTAATTTCACTTTTTTCTTCTAAAATTTTTTTTGTTTTCGTGACATCGTTCCTTTTAACGGTAAATGTTATATCGGTTGTTTTTTGATCTGAAGAGATATTTTGAATGACCATATCAACATTAATCTGTGCTTTGCTTAAAGGTTCAAAAATATTAGCGGCTATTCCAGGCCTGTCCTCAACTCCAATAACAGTAATTTTTGCATCATCTTTTGAGTATGCAACACCCGTGACACTTTTTTTATAATCGATATTTTCTTGATTAAAAATTTTTGTGCCTTTCCTATCAGTAAAAGTTGATTTTACTTCGAGAGGTATATCGTACATCATTGCAGTTTGTACAGCATATGATTGCATTACTTTTGCTCCAAGAGATGATAATTCTAACATTTCATCATATGAGATCTTATCAATTTTTTTTGCAACTGGTATTTTATTTGGATCAGTGGAGTAAACTCCATCAACATCTGTATATATTTCACATCTGTCGGCATTAAATATTTTTGCTACAGCTACTGCTGTTGCGTCTGATCCTCCTCTTCCGATTGTAGAAATATCTCCATCTTTTGTAATTCCTTGAAACCCAGGTATAATTGCCACCCCGTTTCCATCTAAATAATCATTAATTTTTTTTATATTCATGTTTATAATTCTTGCGTTCGAATATTCACCTTCGGTAAGAATAGGAATTTGCCAGCTCATCCATGACTTGGCTTTAATGCCTAGTTTTAATAAAGCGCCAGCAAGTAGTGCGCATGTTACTTGTTCTCCCGAAGATAAAAGGACATCATACTCTCTCTTGTCAAAATCTTCTGTAATATCTTTTGAAAATTTAATAAGTTCATTAGTCTTCCCTGACATTGCGGAGACGACTGCAATAACTTTATTTCCTGTTGCATGTTCTTTTTTTATAATATTAGCAACATGAAAAATTCTTTCAATATTACCAACAGATGTTCCACCAAACTTTAGTACCTTTTTAGCCATTTTAGAATGTAATATAATAATATACTGGTATTAATATAATAAATTTTTTTTAAAAATGAGTACTACTATAAATAAAGAAGAAATTCAAAAGTTTTCAAAGCTAGCTGAGGAATGGTGGGATGTTAATGGAAAATTTAAACCTTTACATATGTTCAATCCTATCAGGATTGAATACATTACTGAGAATATAAAAAAACATTTTAAATTAAATCGAAATGAGTCGAATTTTTTAAAAGGAATTAAAATTTTAGATATCGGTTGTGGCGGAGGACTTATAAGCGAACCAATGACAAGACTTGGAGCAAAAGTAACTGGGATAGATGCATCCAAAAAAAATATTAATATTGCGAAAATGCACTCCAAGAAAAGTGGACTTGAAATTGATTATATCAATACATCACCAGAAAAATTAGAAGAATTTGGGAAATTCGATGTAATTTTAAGTCTTGAAATTGTAGAACATGTTGACAACGTTAATTTATATATCAAATCTTGCAGTAAATTGTTAAAGAAAAATGGTTTAATGTTTACTGCAACTTTAAACAGATCTTTAACTTCTTATATTAAGGCAATTATTGGTGCGGAGTATGTTTTGAGATGGCTTCCTATTGGAACTCATGACTGGAACAAGTTTCTAAAACCTGAGGAATTAGAAAATTATTTATCTCGAGAAAAACTTATGACGCTTGATGTTCAAGGATTAAAGTTTATCCCATTAGCTAATAAATGGAAAAGGTCTAAGGATTTATCTGTAAACTATATTATTACTAGTCTTAAAAACTAATTATCTTTATTCACCCATGGAATAGAAAGTAAATTTATTCCTTCTTCTGCTAGCTCTGCTCTTTCTTCTGGTGTAGTTGTCCCGTAAATAGCTTTCTTGCTATTATTATCATAATAAATTTCTCTGATTTTTTTACTAAAATCTTTACCAACAAAATCAAAATTTTTTTCAATATATTTTCTTAATTTTAAAAGTTTATTTTTTTCAATTTTAAAATTTTTATTTATAACATTCAGTTTTTGATTTTTATTTAAAGAACTTGAAACCATAGGAGCCATTATTGATTTATCTATTTTTTTTGATGAACAGTAAATACACTCGAGAAGTTTTCTTTTTTTTAATTTCTCAAACTCTGAAGAATTTGAAAACCAACTCTCGAACTCGTGATTATTCTGACATTTTAAATTATATTTAATCATCTAGTTTCTATAATCAGCATTGATATCTATATAGTCATGGGTAAAGTCACATGTATAGCATGTAAATGTATCATTCCCTAGTTTAAGGTTTATCTCAATTTCAATAGAACCCCACTGCATATATTCTTTAATTTTTTTTTCATCATAACTTTCTGAAATTTTACCATTTTCTGCAACAATAAAGTCTCCAATTTTGATTCTTAGTTTTTTTTGATCTACTATTTCTCCTGACTTACCTATACCCATAGCTATTCTACCCCAATTTGGATCCTCTCCTGCTATTGCAGTTTTAAATAAAGGAGAGTTTGCGATTGAAAAGGCAATGTTCTTTGCGCTCCCTAAAGATTTTGCGTTAATCACATTTACTGTAACAAATTTTTTTGCACCCTCGCCATCAACTACAATTTGCTTAGCTAAGTTTAAACATAATTTCTTTAATGCCACCTCAAACTTCTGAACACCTTTATCATTTAAGGAAATGTTTGGTCCAATTTTAACTGCTCTTGTTGAAAAAATAGAAACCATATCGTTAGTGGATTGATCACTATCAACTGTAATTGCATTAAATGAATTCGCTACTGCTCTTTTCAAAAGTGTTTTCAGTAAATTGGAATTTATATCAGCATTAGTAAATATAAATGATAGCATTGTAGCTAGATTAGGAGCAATCATTCCTGATCCTTTTGCTATTGCAGAAATTTTAATCAATTCATCACCTATAATTATCTCTTCATAAGCGACTTTAGGCTTAGTATCAGTTGTCATAATAGCTGATGCTATTTTAATCCAGTACATTTTATTTTGCTCTGCACGCAATTTTTCAACTAAATCAGGAAGCCTCTCCTTAATTTGCTCAACTGGAAATTCTTCCCCGATTACTCCTGTTGAAGCAAATATAAGATCTTTAATTTTAACTGTTTCATTTGTGCCTTTTTGATTTTTTGATTCTTTTATAGTTAAAATTCTTGATAAATTTTTCGCTAAAATATCAATGCTTTCCTTGCCTTGTTTGCCGGTAAAAGTATTTGCATTTTTAGTGTTAACTAAAAGTCCTTTAATAATTTTTTTATGTGAATTATTATTCCAAGGTATAAATTCCGAAGTTATACTGTTAGAAGTGGTCAATGTTGCATAATTTGCTCCTTTTGAAAAATAAAATAAAGCTAAATCATCTCTTCCATCTTTATATAAATCTGCTGAAATTGAAGACATTTCTAGACCTTCAATTTGTTTCAGGCTTTGAAACTCGCCCATTTTAGATAATTTTGATTTATCGCTTAAAAAATTTTTAATATTTATTGTCATTATTACTGTTTTTTTTAAAAAAATAATACATATATAGATTTAAAATGAATTTATTTACAAGGACTTTTAGTAAAATATTTAAAAGCTCTAATCAACAAGAATTAGATAAGATTCGCAATATTATTGAGGCAATAAATAGTAAAGAAAACGAGATTAAAACTTTAAGTGAAGCAGAATTTAAAGAAAAAACATTTAATTTCAAAAAAAATGCTCAAAATGGATCTTTAGATATTAATAAAATTATTCCTGAAACTTTTGCCCTTGTTAGAGAAGCTGCAAAAAGAACCTTGGGTGAAAGACATTATGATGTTCAGCTCGCAGGGGGGCTGATTCTCCACAAAGGAAAGATAGCAGAAATGAAAACTGGTGAAGGAAAAACTCTAGTCTCTACATTGCCAGCTTATTTAAATTCATTAACTGGAAAAGGTGTTCATATAGTTACTGTTAATGATTATCTCGCAAAAAGAGATGCAGCGTGGATGGGAAGAGTTTTTAATTATCTAGGCGTTTCAACTGGATGTATTACTAACGATTTAGAAGACGCAGAAAGGAAAAATAATTATAAAAAAGATATTACATATGCAACTAACAACGAGTTAGGTTTTGATTATTTAAGAGATAATATGAAATACGAATTAGAAGATATGGTTCAAAAAGATCATAATTTTTGCATCGTTGATGAAGTTGATAGTATTTTGATTGATGAGTCTAGGACTCCTTTAATAATATCAGGAAAACTTGAAGATAAAACTACTCTCTACACAACTTCTAATGAATTTATTAAACATTTACAAAAAAATGATTATGAATTAGATGAAAAAAATAAAAATGCAATCCTTACTGATGTTGGAATTGATAAAATTGAAAAACTGGCACTCCAAAAAAGAATATTAAAGAATAATAATTTTTATGATCCAGCCAATCTAGATTTAGTTCACCATATCAATCAGGCTCTAAAAGCAAACTTTCTTTTTAAAGTAGATACGGATTACATTGTAAGAGATCAAAAAGTTCAAATTATTGATGAATTCACAGGCAGAGTATTAGATGGAAGACGTTTTTCTGACGGTTTGCACCAGGCTATTGAAGCTAAGGAGAATGTAAATATACAAGAAGAAAATCAAACATTAGCTTCAATTACTTACCAAAACTATTTTAGGCTATATAAAAAACTAGCTGGTATGACTGGAACGGCAATGACCGAGTCAGAAGAATTTTTTGATATTTATAAACTAAAAGTGGTTTCTATTCCTACAAATCAAAGAATGTTAAGAAAAGACTACAATGATCAAATTTATAGAACGGAAAAAGAAAAATATCTTGCAATATCAAATAAGATTATTGAATGTAACAATAAAGGTCAGCCCGTGCTAGTTGGAACTACGAGTATTGAAAAATCAGAAAAAATTTCAAATTATTTGTCTAATAAGAATATTAAACATAATGTTTTAAATGCAAAATATCATGAACAAGAAGCAAGAATTATAGCTGAAGCTGGTAAAATTGGAGCAGTTACAATTGCTACTAATATGGCGGGTCGAGGTACAGATATTAAACTTGGAGGCAATAAAGATTTTATAGTTGATGGAAAGAAAGAAAGTCCAGATGAAATAAAAAAAAATGAAATTAAAGTTAAAAATCTCGGTGGTTTGTTCATTATAGGAACAGAACGACATGAAAGTAGGAGAATAGATAATCAGTTGAGAGGAAGATCTGGAAGACAAGGAGATCCTGGAAGTACAATTTTTTTTATAAGTCTACAAGATGAATTAATGAGAATTTTTGGTGGAGACTCTATAGACGGTATGCTCAAGAAACTTGGTCTAAAAGAAAATGAGTCTATAGATCACCCTTGGATTAATAAAGCTATGGAAAGAGCTCAGAAAAAAGTCGAAAGTAGAAATTTTGATATAAGAAAAACATTAATTAAATTTGATGATGTAATGAATGATCAAAGGCAGGTAATATTTTCTCAGAGATTAAGAGTATTAAGAGAAAAAAACATTGAGAAAATTTTAGACGATTTTTTTGATGAAATTTTAAAAAACTTAAATGTCATTAAATTGAAATTTCAAAAATCTGGGGACAAAAAACGCTATCTCTCCGAAGTAAAAAATATAACGGGTAACGCTATAGATGATAATAATTTAATTGATTTTGGGAAACTTAATGAAAATGAATTTTGTAAAAAATTTAAGCATTTTAATTCTGATAAAAAAGACTCGAGAATTAAGATTTTAGGAAATGAACAGAACTGTAATTTAGAAAAAAAAATATTTTTACAAATTATTGATTTTTCGTGGAGATCACACCTGCAATATTTAGAGCAATTGAGACAAGTTATAGGCTTAAGGCAGTACGGTCAGAAAGACCCATTATCTGAATTTAAAAAAGAAGCATTTGTTTTATTTGAGGGATTATTATTTAAAATAAAAAATGATCTAATTAAATTTCTTCTTAATTTAAACATTGTTGTGTCAAATGATGAAAAAAGTGAGAGTATAAAAGAGGAAAAAGTTGAAAAAGCGCCAGAAAAAAAAGTTGGTCGAAACGATAAATGTCCTTGTGGTTCAGGAAAAAAATTTAAACATTGTCACGGTAACATTTAAATCTATATTTTTTTAAAAGCATTTAAAGCTTTTTCTCTGGCTTCTTCATGCTTTACAATTGGATTAGGATAATCTCTTCCTAGTTGAAATTCTGCATCAATAAGTTCCCAAGGTTTATGAATAAATTTTTTTGATAAATTTTTTAATTCAGGTACCCATTTTTTTACATATTCCCCTTCTTTATCAAATTT
>MDSZ01129456.1_pt1 | contig 11518 bp, 8 predicted proteins | sample 811201 | NCBI WGS metagenome assembly MDSZ01 (sample SAMN05326647, study PRJNA326480) | marine metagenome | isolation source: seawater | place: Indian Ocean: North | collected 2010 | reverse complement strand
TAGTCCAATTCCTATCGCAATATCACAATAAGCAGAAAAATCAAAATATATCTGAAATGTATAACAAAAAATTAATAAAAAAGATGATAAAAATGAAAAAGTGAACTCAACATTATTATTAATATAAATTGATGTTATCTGGGATAAAGTATCAGCAATTAAAAATTTTTTAATCAAACCAATTGCAAGTCTGTAGATTCCATTTGAAAAATATTCATAATTAAAATTAGTATTTCTAATACCTTTTCTATATGTTGATATGTCTACTATTGGTCCAGCAAGCAGTTGCGGGAAGAATGTTAAGAAAGTAAAAATCTCAAAACTACTTTCTCTATTTTTTTCTCTGTTTTTATCAAAATAGTAAGCAATTGCTTGAAAAGTAAAAAATGAAAGCCCAATGGGGAAGTTATTTTCTATTATTGAGGGTATTTGAATTTGAAAGAAGTCAAACAAAATAAAAGAGTACTTAAAAATAAAAAGAGGAGATAAAAGTAGAGTGATAAAGATAAAATTATTAATATTTTTATTTTCTATTTGATATTTCATCAGAATTGATAAGAATATTAAAATTACTATAAGATATCCATTATCGATAAAATAAAAATAGCCACTCACTAATCCAAGGAATATTGTTTTTATTTTCTTATTAATATTAAAAAAATTAATCATAAGTGAAAAAGGGAGAAATAAAAAAAGAAATGAATTAGATGTTAATAGCATATTTTCTAATATTAGTTATCGACCGAGGCTGGTCAATCAATACAAAAATAAATAAAAATATTAAAGCGATTGTGTCGATATTTTTAAATTTTTCATATCTTTATAATTTTAAAAAATCTTTATAGAATAAAATACATATGCATAAAAACTCTAAATAAAAATGAATAACCTAAATTTAAAAATTTGCTACTTTTTATTATCAATTACAATTGTTTTTTGTGGAGGTCAGGAAGAACTAGATGCTGAAATTGAAGTTACTTCAACAACCTCAACAACTCAGATTATTCAAGAAATTACAACCACTTCAACAGTAGTTGTGATTGAAGACTCAGAATGTACTCCAGATGATAACTCAAGTATAAATCTTGAAAGAGATATAGAAGTTCAGAGATTTTTAAACAAATATGGATTCAATGCTGGTGAAGAGGATGGCTATTTTGGATATCAAAGTACAGAAGCTCTCAGAAAATTTCAAGCATTTGCAGGATTATCACCCGATGGAGACTTAGGCCCGATAACTAAAGAAACAATAAAAAATTGGACTGGTTGTGAAGAAAAAGTTAATTCATATACCTCCACTCCAACTACAACTATTGTTTCTAATAACGAAGAAAGCGAACAAGCTTCAACTTCCTCTACAACTACAACTACTTTAGGAAATGTAGAAATAGATAATGGCGAATCTAACAGTGGTTTTGGGTTTTTACCATCTATTGGGCTTGATACTAATAACTTGGTTTCAGTTTTTAAAGGTGTTGGTAATAATTCTTCAGTTTGTGGAACACCTTTTTACAATAATGTTCCAGGCGGTGCATTAAATTACTATTCCAATGGAATAATTTCAGAAAAATCAATTCTCCCATCTGTTTACTCACAGTCATCAAATACTGCTAAAATTTTGACCAATACAAATAATACTTTTGCTATAGAAATCCTTGGTAATGGCGACGATACTTTTAATTTCTATTTTATTCCACCTTTTAGCAACCAAGTAACTTTGATGAAACCTGTAACAATTGATGTATCACCTGGGAAAACAGTTGCAACTTTTAGTAAAAATGGTTTAGAAAGTGGATATTGGTTTTTTGCATATACTGAAAATCAAAGTGGACAAATTATAAAATCTTCATCTCCAAGAGAATTTACAGTTGGCAACTTAGCATCCCAGACTTATACCGGAAGCATTGAGACAGAAATTTTAAACTTTAACATCAATGGCAGAAATGTTGGTGGAGGAGAAGCTCTTTCTAATAGTGATGTAATTACTTTTTCATATATCACCAAAGGTATATATGATGAAAAACCTTCTACTACAAAAGATATTCAAAAAGATGATTTGGAAATAACTCTTACAAATAATGAACAAGCAAACCCAGGAGATTTATTGGTTATAAACAATGAAATTATGAAAGTTCTATCAAAAGATAACAATAAATATAAAGTCCAAAGAGGCTTTAATAACACCGAACCCAAGAAGCATTTAACTGGTGCTAGTGTCAAACAAATAAAAGATTTAGGAAGTAATAAAGTTAACAGTACCTATGCCTTTTTAGTACTACGAAGTGAAAGTGGAAAAAAGTTTCAATTGAGACTAAATGGTGAAATTACCAGTCACTCTTTTTCATTAAGTGGTTGTCCAAATGACAGATACTTGTTTGAAGAAATTAAAACATTTTCGTGGCGAGAGCAAGGGAATTCAATAGTTGCATCTAATTCAACGAAAAATTCAACTGGATCAATTTTTAATAAGTCATTTATATTAAATGAATCAAATAATTCTTACAGCCCACCAACACTTATAAGTACAGATTCTGACTCTGGAAGTTTTGCTAATAGCGGGCCAAGAAATGAAAATCTCTCTGCTGGGTCTGAAGCAGTGTTTAACTTTTCTGGTCTTCAAAAGGGCTCATCTGACCTACAATTTGTTGAAATAAAGTTCCAAATGTTACCTACATCAGGAAGTTCAAAATCTACAACAAGTAGAAGTGTATTCTTTGCTGTTAATGATGATATGGAATTCAAGATTAAAATAGCTTCAGTTGTTAGTAGTAAGGCATTTAAATTTTCCGAATGGGAGTCAGGCTACAGATATATTTTTTCAGAATTAAATGTTTATGACCAACTTTCTAAAACTACATTTAAGAGCAACGGCCAGGTAAGTTTTGATGATCTCAGCAATGATACAACTCATGATGTATATTACTTAGATCAATTTTCATTCAATATTCCATAAATATTTTTACTTAATGATTTTAGAAAGAAAATTAAAGTAAATTGTTAAGATTATTACAGTGTTTCAAAATATAAGTAATTATTTGTTATCAATTAGAGTATGGCAATGGTTGAAAAACTTAGTAGTTTTTACACTTCCTATCGGTGTTGGAACATCTGATATAGGACTTTTATTAGTTGTTTTACAATCATTTTTTGGCGTATCTTTTTTGTCTTCTTCAATATACGTATTTAACGATATTAAAGATATTAATTCTGACCGCATGCATCCAGTTAAAAAAAATAGGCCAATTGCATCGGGTTCATTAAAAATTAAAAACGCAACAATATTTTCGTTTTTTTTGGCTACCGTAGGTTTAGTTTCTTTATATTTAATAAATTTAAATACATTTATTGTTGGATTATTTTATTTTATATTTGGATCATTTTATACATTTAAATTTAAATATGTAGTTTATATAGATTCTTTGATAATAAGTATTTTATTTTTAATAAGAGTGTTGGTTGGTAGTTTTGCAGTAAACATTCGACCTTCTTTATTTTTAATATTATTCATTACAATTTTTAGCTTTAGCCTAGCTGTATCTAAAAGAATATCTATTTTAATTGATTCGGCTATTTCTTCAGAATCTAACTACAAGAACTTTTTAATAAAAGTTTACGATTTAGATAATTTAAAAATAATATTAAAAATTTCTTTAATATTTTCTAGTTTTGTGTATTTATCTTGGGTGGTGAATGCTGGTTATATTAGTTCCTACAATCTACCAAGCTTATTTTTATTGAGTTCTGTAGCTACTCTAGGGAGAGTGTTTTATGGTATTTATAAACTTACTATTACATCAGGGCTAGAAGATTTTGTACTTTCGATAATTAAGAGTAGAGATAATTTATTGTTTATAATTTTGACATTATTACTTACATTTTTAGGAATTTATGGAAGTTAATAGAAACATAAGTAGTTGGGGGAAAACTTCAAAAAAAGAAGTAAAAGTATACAATCAAATAGACGATATTGAACAAATTCTGCCAATTGGTAATTTAAATTCATATGGTGATAGCTGTATTCCGAGAGGAAATAATGTTTTTGAATTTGGTGATAAAAATTTAGTCAATACGACAATATTGGAATATACAAAACAAAATAAAAAAAAGCTTTTTGGAATACCTGGAAAAGCAAATGTTACTTTAGGTGGCGCTATAGCCTCTGATGTTCATGGAAAAGACAACCTTTGGGGAGGGACTTTTTCAAAAAATATTGAACAAATGAGCATTCAAATAGATAAAGACAAAATAATAACAACAAGCAGGACTGAAAACAAAGAATTATTTTATTCAACTATTGGTGGACTAGGGTTAACGGGTCTAATTGTAGATATACAGATAATAAATAATTTAGAAACTTTAAAAGAAATTGCTACAACTACTGTTGAAAAAGGAGAAGGACTAGCTTCAATGTTTAAAAATTTTGAATTTGAAGAGTCTTCCTATTGGTCATGTTGGCTAGACCTAGTAGGCAGTAAACAAAAGTGGATTTCATATAAAACAAAAGAAAACGATCAAATCTCAAAAAAAATTCAAAATAAAAGTTTGTTTCTTGAATTTAATGAAAACAAAATAACTTTTAATTTATCCAATAAGTTATTTCTTAAGAATTTAAATTATTTTTACTATATATTTAGTAAGGAAAAAGTTAAAACAGATAGCATTTATGAAACTCTTTACCCTATAAAGAACTTTTATGACACTAGGTATTTAGCTGGACGAGAAGGTCTAATTCAAATTCAGTTTGTTATACCAGTACATAAAGAAAATGAAGTAGAAAAATTATTATCTCTTTTAACACAAAAAAATAATCCAATTCTTTGCAGTGTAAAAAGAATCACTGATGCTGAAGGAATTCTTAGTTTTTGTAAAAATGGATGGACGTTTGCCCTAGACTTCTCAAAAAAGTCATTCAACCCAAGCAATCTTAATGCATTTTACAAAAAACTAATTGAAGTTGGTGGGAGTATTTATTTAGCTAAAGATTCATTGTTAGATGAAGAAAATTTCTTACATATGTATCCGCAAATAAAGGAATGGAGAAAATCAGTTCAATACTTTGATCCAAAAAATAAATTTCAGTCATCACTATCAAATAGGTTGGGAATCAAGAATTGGTAGATAATATTTTAATAATTGGAGCAAACTCAGATTTAGCTAAAGCTGTAGTTAAAAATTTGGAAAATAGTTATAACAATATTCATCTTGTTTCAAGAAATAAAATCATTTCAACTGATTACTACTCATATGTAGTTGATGATTATTTAGAGTCTTTAGAAAAGATAAAAGAAATTGTTTTAAAAAATAACATAAAAGAAATTATTATATTTAATGGTGTAATTTTTGAATCTTCTATTGAAAAGTACATTACTAATTTTGAAATTAAAAAAACAATTGAAATCAACTTTTTGATTCCCTCATCAATTATTACCTCCCTGAATACAGTTTTTGGAGATATTAAATATTCTGTAATATCTTCAATAGCTGCCTCTAAATTAAGACAAAAAAATTATTTTTATGGAATATCAAAACAAGCTCTAGAAGATTTTATCAGGTCTCAAAATAAAGGATATTATTTTATATTTAGATCCGGCTTTATCTTCACAAAGATGACAGCAATTCACAACCCCCCTCCATATACACAAACTGTAGAAGAAGTTGCTACATCATTTTGTTATCAATTTTCTAATTTAAAAAATAAAAAAATAGAGTATGGGTATTCTTCAAAATATATACAAATTCTTTTTTTAATATTTAGATTTCTTCCATCAAAATTATTAAATTACATTGAAAAAAAAGTAACTTAAATTTTTTGCAAATTTTGTATTTTCAAATAAATTATAAATACTAATACATAAGAAATTTCAAGGAGATACCCAGCTCCCAAGAATGAGAATAAAACAAAAACAATACTGTGGCTTGTACAAAATAAAACATACTCATAAAATATATTTTTCTTATTGAATAGTAAAAGTAGAAATGTAGCATCATAATTTTTAAACCTAGGAGTTAAGAAAATTGGAAGTATCAATAGTTTATGAAAATTATTGAAGTATTTTCTGGCTATAAACAATAAAATAATGGTAGAAGATACTATTACTAGGCTAATTATATTTTGTTCAAAGACCCTTTCAACAAATCGTGATATAAAATCTACGAAATTTAAATTTAAAAAACCAGACTTATCATTCAGCGGTTTGTTAATTGATTGATTTTGCTGAAATAAGTTTTCTAGATAGAAGTTATATTCTTTTTCAAAAAAAATATAATTTAAAAAATTTCCAATAATCTGGACAAGTATCAATATTTTTAAATTTAAGATATCAAGACTTTTATCTTTAAAGATGAAATTAAAAAAATACATTAATGCAAACCAAAATAAATAAAAAGGTTTTATAAATAACAAAATTGCTAGTAAAAAATTATAGAAAAGTATTTTTTCTTTTTTTTGAATTTTAGTCACTGAAAAGGCTATCAATATTCCTATTATGAAACCTAAATTACCAGTTTTAATACCGTGAAAACTGGTACCAAAAAAAGTTAGTACAATACTTAAATTTAGAATGTTTTCATACAATGTAATTTTGTTATTTCTTATATGTGAGATAAAAAAAAATGAGAAGCCTAAATAAAACCATACATAATTTGAATAAATTACTTTATTTAAGAAATTGATATTACAGATACTGTAAATCCCTTTCCATATAATTGGTGAGTAAACAGCTGTTAACCCATTTAAACTATTGAGATATGGATTTTCTCCACGGTAAATCGGATCTAACTCACAGTAAAGAAATAAATCAATACCTCTGTATTCGTTTGTTATTAAATTCGAAACAAAAAGTATTGAACCAATAAATAAAGTTGTTACAACTAAATTTTTACTTAAATTTTTATTTTGATGTGAATATTTTCTTAAAAATAGAATAAGTAATCCAATAAAAATTATATTGATGTATAAGTCTATATTTGGGTACCAATTAATCGCAGGTTGTGAATATACACCTTCCAAACCTCCAATAGTTTCAATTGCTTTTTTAATACCAGAAAATTGGTTAGACAAAAATTTTATTATTTCTAGAAATATTTTCAAACATAGAATACAAACAATTAAGGAAATCAGAACTTTAATTAAACTATTTTCTTTATTATCACTATTTTTCATAACTAATCATTAAATTTTTGGAAAACTCTTCTGCTCCAATATTATTTAAATGTGCGTAATCCAAAAAAATATTATTATTCTCAAAATTAAAGTTAGCAAAATTATAAACTCCCTGAACGCCAGAACATTGTTTTTCTATATAAAGTAAAAAATCATTAACAATATCTGCTTCTGTGCTATCGGAGTCTATTTTTATTGGCATGTGAATAAAATTTAAATTTATATTATTTTCTTGTGAAAATTTACAGATCTTTTTCAAGTAAATTAAACTATTGGAACCATCTATAGTTTCTTTATAATTTTTGTACTTTTGTAAATCAAAATTACCTTCATTTAGTGTTTCATTATTTTTGTATACTTCAAACTGTCCCAATTGATCTTTTTTTATAATCTCACCAATGTTTTCAGATTCATTTCTAAAAAAAACAAATCTGTGCCAGATATCTCTTGAAGCATAGAGTTTTGATATGGAAGTTAAAAAATTATCTGGGCTATACCAATATTTTGAAATTGTATTCCAATCATTTAATTTTGAATATTTGATGAAATAGTAAGTATCTTCGATTTGATCATATTCAAATCTACCGATATCAACTTGTAAAAATATAATTTCTGGTTTGACTTTGAAACTTTTAATTAAATATTCATCAATAAAATAATTACCAGCACTTAAGCCAAGATTTAACACTTCTTTTTTATTTAAATTTAAACTATCTGAAACAATTAGAGGAGAGACAGCATCTCTTGTCAAAGAATTACCAAGAAAAACAATTTTTGTACTATCAGCTTCAACTATTTCTTTTTCGACGCTTCTTAGAGATCCAATTTGAGAAAAAGAAGGCTCAAAAATCCAAGGCACGGTAGTTGTTCTTACAAGAACTTCTAATCCTATTGTAAAAATCAGAAAAGTTAAGACAAATTTTTTCATATTAAAATTGAAAATATATAAATGGCGAATACTCTCTCGCAGCAAAAAGTATAAACAACACTACATAGCTACTTATGATTAAATTTGTCAGATTCTTTTTCTCCAATAATTTATTGTTTTTAAAATAAATATCTATAAATTCAATCAAAAACAATATAAGAATAGGAAAAATAAATTTCCAAGAATATAAACCTAAATAATTACCATTTTCGATATTAAGCAATCTGCTCCAATGCTCTGTAGGTGGACTTAGAATTACAGAATTGTTTGATATCAAAGATGTAAAAAAAGTTTTTATGTTCTCAAAGCCTTTAATTCTAAATGGTATCCATAGGATTGTTGTTAGTGCAAACGTTGAAAATATCTTAATCAATTTAAATTGAAATTTTCTTTGAATTAAAATCACGATTATTCCGAAAACAAATAAATTCTCTCTTGTAATTTGTGTAGGGATTAATTCATTATTTCCGACTATGAAGACGAGTTCTTTATTTGATTCTAGAATTTCTGAACTTACACCCATAATTCTATTATGACATTTAAAACTGCTATCAATTTTTTCGATCTTATAATTAATATTTTTGTCGTCGAAATTTCCCAAACTACTTAAATTATTCATACATCTTCCATCAGCTGGAAAGTCTAATATTGAATAAATAGAATTTTCAGGTAACTCAACTTGATAAATTTCAAAATAATTATTTGTATGAGGTTGGTAAAAAATTTTGTAAGTTCCAATTAAAAGTAAAAGTATTACAAATAAATCTTTGTAATTAATTCCAATTATTTGCTTTGTATACCTTAAAGATAAGATTATTCCGTATAAAAATCCCCAAATTACAAAATTCCAAGAGGCACCATGCCATAATCCAGCAATTAGCATTGTTAATAATAGATTAAAAATATTTCTTATAACCTTTTTACGATTGCCTCCTAAAGGAATATATAAATAGTCTCTAAACCAGCTCGATAAAGTTATATGCCACCTACTCCAAAATTCTTGTATAGTTTTTGAAGCATAAGGAGAATTAAAATTTGTTGAAAGCTTTACACCAAGAAGTCCGGCTGAACCCCTGGCGATTCGAGAATAACCAGCAAAGTCACAATAAATTTGAACAGAGAAACATATTGCACCAATCAATAAATAAGAACTACTTGAATTTTCAATTTCTTTATATATGTTTTCTACAACAATTGATATATTGTCCGCAACTACAGCTTTCATTACAAGCCCTTGTCCTATTAGGTATAAATTTTGTATATCAAAATTATTTTTATTTTCAAAGTTTTTTAATCTTGGAATTAATACAGAAGCTCTTTCAATAGGTCCTGCGACTAATTGAGGAAAAAAACAGACATAATTTGCAAAAGTAATCAAGTCTCTTTCAGGTTCAATTTTGGAATTAAAAACATCTAATGTGTAAGAAATTGTTTGAAATGTATAAAAACTTATTCCTACTGGCAAAATAATATTTAAAGAATTAAAAGTTCCATTGTTAAAAAAACCAAACCTCATGAAAGAATTAACAAAAAAATCAAAATATTTAAAAATGAACAATATGCCTAAATTAATTATTAGGCTTAAACTAAGGTACCTTTTTCTTATTTCGAGTTTATTTTCCTTGAAAATTTTAAGTGATAAGAAGTAATCCGTTAATGTTGATATGATTATTAATGATAAAAATCTAATATCCCATACAGAATAAAAAAAGTAAGAACTAAAAAGCAAAAAATATTTTAAATATTTTGTAGGTAAAAAGTATTTAATAAGTAAAACAAAAGACAAAAAATAAAAATATTCAATGGAAACAAAATTCACAATTAAAGTTTAATCATTTAAAAACTACAATTCTTTAGAAGCTTTTTAAACAATAATAATCGTTAGACACTGATGAAACATATTTTTTTGGTAATTAAGAGCTACACCTATAAGTAGCATCGATAAGGCTTTGAGCCCTTTCATTAATTAGATACTCACCACCTAATTTATTCGTTAGATAGCCAAAAGAAATTTTACGATCTGGATCAGCAAATGTTGCACTACTCCCTCCGTAACCAACATGCCCGAAAGCATTAGGACCAATCATAAATGACCCACCCTCACCCTTAAAAGTGCTTCTGTTATCCATATTTAGCATAAATCCATTAGAAAAATTAGTTGGAAAAAGAAGTGTTTTGTCAACAGACGTTTTTATATTTGAATTGCTCAGTTCTTTAACACTGTCTTTGGAGAGCAGTTCTTCATTATTTATAGCTAAAGGACTTAGAAGTTTTGCTAAAGAGCGCGCATCAGCAATGCCTCCGATAGCTCCTAATTCAGCTTTATAAGTTACTATTGAATTAAAATCGTACCCACCAGTATTTGTCAAGGAAAGCCTTTGTATAGAATTTCGATTATTTCTAAAAGCTGTTGCAAAATCACTTGGTTTATCATCAGGACTTGGATCATAGGGAATAATTTCAGCTACCCTTTCATGTTTAGATTCAGGCAATCCAATCCAATAATTCAATCCATAGGGCTCTCCTAATTCAATATTAAAAAACTCTCCAAGAGATTTTCCACTTACTCTTCTTATGAGCTCACCAATTAACCACCCTGTAGTCATCATGTGGTATCCAGTTTCTTTTCCTGGTTTCCAAAAAGGTTTTTCATTTTCGATTAGCTCTACCATATAATCCCAATCTAAAAAACCTCCTTCTTTTACTTCAGTTTTTAAAGCAGGTAATCCAGCTGAATGGTTTAAAATCATTTCAATTGTTGTTTCTTCTTTCCCATTCTTCCCATATTCAGGCCAATATTTAGTTACTTTTTGTTTTAGATCTAGCTCACCTCTTTCAAACAATATGTGTGCACATAAAGCAAGTGCTGCTTTTGTACTAGAAAAAGCAACAGAAAGAGTATCTTCATTCCATTCTTGAGTTTTATCTTTATTTTTATGTCCTGCCCAGATATCTACTACTATTTCACCATCTACAATGACACATAAAGAAGAGCCTGTTTCTCCATATTTATAAAAGTTGTTATCGAATATTCTTTTTACTTCTGCGAAATCTTCATGGCAATAGCCCAACATTTTTTCCTGCCTTTTTAATAATATTAATATTTTTATATTTTCTTTGAATTACGCAATTTAGGAAAAAAAAAGAGAAATTGTAAAATTAATTATTATGAATGTTAACAAAATATTTATAGGTGGAATTATTATCTTAATAATTGGCTTTTTAATTTATATTTCTTTCGCATTGATATCCTTGCCTTTCATTGTATTTTTATCATTACTTTCTTAAAGATTTTATCGGTTTTAACAGGCCATATTTTTAAAAGCATTTATTGATGTTCCAGGATTTGAGCTAATGACTTCTAAGTAAAGTTGAAATAATTAAAGCAATTTTTTATATATTTACTTTAATTACTAACAATTAATTTA
>MDSZ01100159.1_pt1 | contig 11518 bp, 11 predicted proteins | sample 811201 | NCBI WGS metagenome assembly MDSZ01 (sample SAMN05326647, study PRJNA326480) | marine metagenome | isolation source: seawater | place: Indian Ocean: North | collected 2010 | reverse complement strand
CGATTACTATCGATAATGATAAAGTCTGACAAGTCGAAGTATTCTAGCCATCGAGATAGTGATTTCCCATAGAGTGAGTCTTCCTTTAATCTTGAGTCATCCCATGCCGTCTTGAAGTCCCCCCAATCCTCGCCCCAATTTTTGTCTTCTTCAGTATCAATGATCATCCTCCAGTGGCTAAATGTTCTTTCCACAGGCTGTCTAAGGGACAAAATGAATTTTGGTTTCTCGAACTTTTCATATATTCTAATTGGTGAAACGGGGCAAGAAAACGCATGTATTGATCCGTCTAATCTAATTCCTTCATCTTTGAAAAGACCGAAATATTCTGACCAGTCTGGGTTCGTCATTGATCTGGAAAAGGTTCCTTTGTGAGAAGATATGATGTTTGGCTCCTTTGGATCAGAAAGGCAAATTGAAGGGTTCTGTGATAGTGTATTCGCTAGCCAAGTTGTTCCTGCCTTGGGAGCTCCAATCAAGAAGGCGTGAGGTTCCTTCACCCTGTCTGAATTCACATGACGCGTAGAAGAAGCCAAGTTAAGTTCTAACCTACGAGAAGAAGCGATATGGGGCATAGAGGTGGGAGAACTGTGGAGAGCAAGGTGAGTGCTCCTGAAGCCGAGTGGCTTCTCGAAATGGCTGGTTTACCGGAGTTGGAATCCATGTCTCCGTTGGAAGGGGGTTGGGACAATACGAACATCCTACTACGACTAATAGATGGAAGAGATGTGGTTCTGAAGGCTTGGTTCGCAAACAGCGTGGAAGAGGTGGAGAGGGTATTGCAGCGTCATGTGCATCTGGATTCACATGGTATTCCGACTACGGTTCCTTTTCCCCTCTCTGACGGAAGATTGTTTGCAGAAAGGAGAGGGGTTGCTTGGACTATTCTTCCATTCGTTTCTGGGGGAATGCTGGAATATGATGATTCGTCTCTTTTCAACCTTGGAGCGATTTTGGCTAGGATGGGTTCTCTCCCATTTTCAGACTGCTTTCCCAAAGAGTATAGAATGGGATTTGGTCTATTCGACGAAGTAATGCAGTCTTTTTCTCCTGATGGTGATGTTTCCTTCTTCGAAACTCTATCTTCTGAAGCCTCGAGACTGGAGAGCGAATTCCCGGAGACGTTGCCAAAGGGAATATTGCATGGCGATTTGTTTCCCGACAATATCATAGGGAGCAATGGAAAGGTCCTAGCTATTCTAGACTTTGAAGAGGGATGGATTGGACCCAAAGTGTTCGATCTTGTGATGTCGTTTGTTGGTTTCGGATGGCATGAAGGGAAGCCAGTAGGACGAAGGTGGAGGGCTCTTGTGAAGGGTTACGAGAGTGTCAGGTGTCTTAGCTCGGAAGAAATCTCATCCCTCCCAACAATGCACAGATTCGCGACTCTGTCTATAGCTTGCTGGAGGTATTGGAAACACAATATCAGCGTTCCTGATGATAATCTGTCTAAGAGATATCTCGAAATGGTTGATAGACTCGGTACAGAAATCGATTTTACTGAGGGATTTGGATGAATGGACTGGTTCACTCCATTAATATCAGTCAGGGTGGCGTCCCCAAATCACCAGTTGAAGTTGCAAATATAATGTCAGGCGGCTTAGAAGGAGATGTCAACAGGTTTCGAAGCGAGAATAAAAATGGTGATCCTGATCGAGCATTATGTCTTTTCTCTTTAGAAAGGATTCATGACCTTCAGCGGGAAGGACATCCGATAGAGGTTGGTTCCACTGGCGAGAATATTACAATCAGAGGGATGGACTGGTCTTCTCTAAGAGTTGGGATGAAGTTCTCGATTGGTGCGTCCGTGATCGAGCTCAGTGAACCCTGCGCACCATGCGGAAAAATTGGAGCTTACTTCGAAGGAAGAAGATTCTCAAGAGTTGACCACGATATTCAGGAGGGTTGGTCTAGGTGGCTGGCAAGAGTAGTGGTAGAAGGTTCTGTCTCTATTGGCGATTCAGTAAATCTTGTTAATCCAACCCCTACTGAGCGGAATTAATGACAATGATGAGCAGGCCCGGAGCCTCGGTGGGATTCTTCGAGAGAATCTCTAGGGGATGGAAGATGACAAAACTGGGTTTGGCGGTTGTCAAGGCAGACCCGGAGCTATTGGTTTACACATTTTTATCGGCTGTTTTTTCGCTTTTGGCGATTGGTGTAGCAATCTCAGGCTCAGTTGGACTGGACGTAATTACCTCGGATTCAGAGTGTGTGGGTGAAGAGTGTGGTGGCGAATTAATTTTCGCTCACATGGCAATTTGGTTCATCTTCTACATGGTAGTCTCTGTAGTCACGGTGTTCTGGAATGCCGCGATTGTCGCTAGCGCCTACGAACGCCTGAGTTCCGGGGCAAACCCCAGCTTCTCCTATGGAATAGGACAGGCAATGAAATGCCTTCCTCAGATTGTTATTTGGGGCATCATTGCAGGTACAGTGGGACTTTTCATTCAGATTCTGGAGGGGCTTGCCCATAACGATGACTCGCCGATTCCTCTTAGGATCATGGCGGGGCTGGCCAGTTTCATCATAGGTATCGCTTGGTGGGTTGTAACATTCTTCATGATTCCAATGATCGTACTAGAGAGGTCTGGTGTCATTTCGGGCATGGGAAAGAGTACGGAGCTGTTCAAGAAAACCTGGGGAGAGGATGTGTCATCTCACATCGGAACGGGTCTTCTGATGTTACTCTCAATTTTACTCCTCTCTGCTATATCCCTGCCTCTAATGATCCTTGGAAACGTCGGCACCGTCCTTGGACTAGTTATCCTTGCCGTAGGAACCCTGTTCACGGTTCTCTTCTTCGGTACCGTGGAGACGGTGAATAGGGCCTCACTGTTCTACTATGCGAAAACTGGGGAGGCCCCTCCAATGGCTGCCAAGGTCGGAATACACTTCTGAAAAGAGATTTCGCCATCGTGAAATATGACGGGCCTACCACGAGTAGTCGAGCAGAGGTACCCGAGCGGTCAAAGGGGCTGGGATGAGGTCCCAGTGCGTAGTGCTTCGCAGGTTCGAATCCTGCCCTCTGCACCAAATTTCAAAGAGATGGTTCAATTATTAGCGGGAATTATGAGCCAGACTGCAACGACGAGGAGGAGTCCTCCCATCGCTAGATTAAGGATCCTAGCGGACTCAGGGGTGGTGAATGCCCTCCGAAGAATGGTACCAGAGGCTGTCCATGTCATTACAGCTGGAAGTCCACATGCCAGATTAAGAAGGACCAGTGCAGCCTTACCGAAGAAGTCTGTACCGAAAACAGACCCAAAGCTAGTCATTAGGACACCAAAGTGGATGTATGCCTTTCCGTTGACAAACTGCAATGCGAGGCCGGTATAGAAGCCGATTCTCTCCTTGCTCCGCTCTCCCTCTTCGAGGGGCTTAGAAGAGGCTATTGTGAATGACAGGTACGCGATGAAGGCTACTCCCAAGTACGTGATCAAATCGAAGACCCTTTGATTATTCTCGATTATCTCTGTGGCAGCAGCTACGATCAGACCAAGGGTAGACCAACCAACTGCCATCCCAGATATCATCGGAAGAGATTCTCTGAACCCATGCTGGGAACCATGAGCGGCGCAAAGAACGTTGTTGGGTCCCGGTGTGAAGCACATAGGCAGAAGAAACACCAGTGTAGCTAGTAGTAACTCGGTGTCCAATAGATTACCTCACGACTGGCTGATGTGGAGAGCTCTTTCTATGTCTCTCCAGAGATCCTCGACATCTTCGATTCCCACACTCATCCTTACGAAGCCTGGGACTATTCCTGCCTCTAGTCTTACATTCTCTGGAACGAAAGAGTGACTAGTGTTGAACGGGCACTCTACTAGGCTCTCTACCCCACCCAGACTAGTGGCTTCGAAGATTACTTCAAGGGCCCTGACGAACCTAAGAGCTGCATCATCGCCTCCTTTAACTGCAAAGGATAACATCCCAGTCCCTCTTGGTACTATCCTAGATGCGACCTCATGATCGGGGAAGCTGGATAGCGATGGGTGATTTACACTCTCTATTGCATCATGCCCCTCTAGCCTGTTTGCCAACTCTTTTGAGTTGGTTGTGTGTAATGGCATCCTCGCATGTAGTGTCCTCATCCCCCTCTCTAGAAGATAGCACATTTGCGGATCCGCAGCGCCACCGAACCTGGATTTTGCTTGGAAGACCCCCTTGATCAGATCCTCCCTCCCTACTACTATTCCAGCTGTTAGGTCTGTGTGGCCGTTTAGGAACTTGGTGCCAGAGTGGACAACTAGGTCGAAGCCCATTTCAATGGGGCGGCAGGCCCATGGAGTCGCAAATGTATTGTCCACCACCGAGATTATTCCATGCTTCTTCGCTATGGAGGACATTGCCTCCAAATCGCATACCTTCAGGACTGGGTTTGTTATCGTCTCCACGTAGAGTACCTTCGTGTTCTCTTTTATTGCCGCCTCGAATGATGATGGATCCCTTAGGTCGGCCATAGAGACCTCGATTCCAAGTCTTGGTAGCTCTGAGGTCATCAGACCGTAAGTCCCCCCGTAGATGTCAGCCGACGTGACCACGTGGTCTCCTTGGGATAGCAGGGATAGCAATGTGGAGGAAATTGCGGACATCCCACTAGCAAAAGTCTCACCGTCCTGTGCTCCCTCCAAGGCAGCTACCTTCGCAGATACAGCCTCTGAATTCACGCTTGAGTATCTACTGTAGAGGAGCGTGTGCTGCCCTCCAGTTTCCATCCATTGCCTGTATCTCTCGTCTGTCAGTTGGTATGTTGATGCAGTGAATATAGGGGTAATTGCTGATCCTTCTATGTTCTTGGTTCCGGACCACACTGCCCTTGTCGAGAACTCCATGTCTGAGAATTTGTCCTTCATGGCCTCGGATTGGCCCATCGGCAATAACAGTGCTCATCCTATTCCGATTACTTCGAGAACAGAGTCGATCTCGGGCTCCACTACTACGGGCTTTGCCTTCGAGTTCTCTATTGCCATTGCAGGATCCTTAAGTCCGTGTCCAGTAACCGTGACTACTACAGTAGATCCCTGGGGAATCTCTCCTCTGGCCTTGCTCTTGACTATCCCTGCTATACCTGCCGCTGAAGCGGGTTCTACGAACAGGCCCTCGGTACGAGCGAGCATCCTATGAGCGTCCAGAATCTCATCGTCAGATACGAAATCTACGGTACCCTCAGACTCCTTTGACGCCGTTACAGCCTTGTCCCAGCTTGCAGGGTTTCCAATTCTGATTGCGGTTGCAATGGTCTCTGGATGCTCTATTACGTGACCCCTAACGATAGGGGCAGCCCCCTCTGCCTGCCAGCCCATCATCCTAGGTAGGGAGGATGAGTTGCCCTCGGTTCTGTATTCGTTGTATCCCATCCAATAGGAAGTGATGTTTCCGGCATTGCCTACTGGAAGAAAATGCATGTCAGGGGCGTCACCAAGAACGTCGCATACCTCAAAGGCAGCTGTTTTCTGACCCTGAATCCTGAATGGATTGATGCTGTTGACTATTTCGATTTCGTCCCTAAGTCCTAGCTCCCTTACTAGCTCTAAAGCGTCGTCGAAGTTTCCTCTTATCTCGATGGTCTTGGCACCATGGATTAGAGCCTGAGCCATCTTTCCATAGGATATCTTCCCTTCTGGAATGAGGACGACACAGGTTAGGCCTGCACGTGCAGCATATGCCGCTGCAGAAGCGCTTGTATTTCCTGTGCTTGCGCAAACTATTGCCTTAGCATCCTTTTCAATGGCCTTGGTAACCGCTAGGGTCATTCCCCTGTCTTTGAAAGAAGCTGTTGGGTTTAGGCCCTCATACTTTACGAACAATCTGAAGTCTCCTCCAAGGGCCTGAACAAGATTGAATGACTCTATCAGAGGGGTGTTTCCTTCGTTGAGAGAGATAATGCATGTCTTATCGGTGACTGGTAGGAACTTTCGGTACCTTTCGATAACACCCTGCCCTCCCATGGATAGTGCCGGACACCAACCCTCCATGAACCTGCCCGAGATGAGGGTGTCATTAAGGCTGGATAGCCCCGCCATTCACCGTGGACAACCAGATATTCTACGCTGCTGGAATGGGTTTGTACGTCATGTTTGTCCTATTCGCTACTAAGATTCCATTCGACATTATGGTTGCTAGGGGAATTGAAGAAATCAGAGCAGTGTACTATAACAGAAAGATCGTACACATGATGGCAGGTGGAGTCGGTTCTCTATGCGTCCCAATTCTTTTCGATGACTATTGGTACCCACTTATCTGCGGAATCCTACTAACAGTGTTCACGTATGCTGCTCACGTTAGTGGGACTAGGATGTTCTGGTTCCAAACCGAGCAGAACCTGAATGACGTGAAGTTCGCACTAATGTGGTGGGTTTCCATAACTCTAATCTGGGCACTAGTCGGAGATCCATGGCTTGCAATAGTCCCATCTCTGTTTATGGCCTTTGGTGACGGTGTGACCGGAGTAGTTCGCAATGCTGTAATCAAGAAGAGATCAAAGAGTCCAATAGGGAACGTATTCATGTTTGTTGTCAGTGCACCGATGGGATGGGTAGTTGCTGGGATGGGCGATCCATCAATTCCGGTTTGGGGACTGATAGCAGCTTCTGTCGCCACTTTCGTCGAACGTTATGAATTCGGACCCATAGATGACAACATTCTAATTACGATTTCAGCAACCGCAGTTCTACTTTGGGGCATCGAAGTTGGACCTCTGATTTAATCTGCGATTTCCACCACTCGGGCGGGCTAGGAATCTAGTCAGTTGGAGTTGTCTTTGTGCTGATCCTCTCGGCGATAGCCAAGCAGGAGGCAACCACTGGGCCTATGGCCAGTGCGAACATTACGGTTCCTAAACCTACAGTCCCTCCCAGTAGATATCCCACTATCAAAACGGAGACTTCTATTGTTATCCTGACCCTCCCTATCGGGACACCTGTGACTCTCTGAAGTCCGGTCATCCATCCGTCCCTAGGCCCTGGCCCTAGGTTGGAGGTTAGGTACATCGCGCTCCCTATTCCAACTAGGATAATCCCCGAGGAAGCCATAAGAAGAGGCCCAATATTGAGTGATCCTATTTCTATCCGTGGCTCAGGCAGGATTGGAACCATTACGTGAATAGTTAGTGCAATGATTATTGCATTCAGAATAGTTCCTATGCCGGGAATCTCTTTGATTGGAATCCAAAGAAACATAACTGCGAGGCTTACAATGAATGTTGCCTCACCTATCGTCCATTGAACTACAGAATTGGAGATTCCCTCAGCGAGAACAGTCCAGGGAGTGTTCCCAATGCCTGCAGCGATTAGTAGAGAGTCTCCTAGCCCGAAAAGGACCTCTCCTAGAATTAGGATAGTTAGTGTCGATCTTCTCGGCCTTAGAGTCATGGGGTCAGATGAGCTCCACCAAACTGTAGGCACCTTCTTTGCGGGTCGAAGGATTTCAACCAGCCCCATGTGCCACGAAGAGCGTCTCAGCCTTGAACCCAATCGTAGTATTCTTTAGTGGATTCGACAGACCACCAGATAATCTCCGGAATGTCATAGGAATGTTCGGAGGCTATTTTGGAAATCAATTCATCTTTTTTCGATTCAGAGGTCCGAATTTGTATATCCCATTCGGGAATATTCTGAATTTCTCCTTCCCAACGAAAAACAGAGTTTGTTCTCTTTATGTCTACGCAAGCAGCTAGATTCGAGTCTATGATTGATTGGCACCACATTCCCACTTCGGCTTCATTTAGTTCGCCGGACAGGGTTGTCTGAACTATCCAAACCCTTCCCGCCATGTGCGGTCGCGGGCGGTAATCACAGAAGAACTCAATGGCATAGTTTGAATGATGGGTGCCTATGCGACTCTAGATAGAATGGAGTCTTGGGACGGACCTATCGACACAGGAGAGATTCCTGCAGATGGTTCTAGATTTGACGTAATTGTCGTTGGAGGCGGGCCTAGTGGCTCAGCAGCGGCGACTTACAACGCTATGAATGGATGCAAAGTACTCCTGATAGAGAAAGAGGAATGGCCCAGAGACAAGGTCTGCGGTGATGCAGTAGGAGGGAAGTCGCTTTCTCATGTCAAGGAGTTGGGAGTGAAGGCCATGGTAGAGAAAACCCCTCACTTCATGGTCGATTCCATAGTCTTCGGTAGCACAAATGGAAATTCAGTGAAGGTGATGCTTCCACAAGATGAGTTCGAGAAGAAGATGGCAGGTTACTCGCTTCCAAGGATTCAGTTCGACTATATGATGTTCAAAAGAGCTACAGAGGTCGTAAGGGAAAACGGCGGATCTGTTATTCAAGGATTCAACGTAAGTGAAGTACACGATGAAATGGGCATTATAACTGGTGTATCCGGCTATTTCGGGAAAAAGACTAGTGATGGAGCTACTCTGACTTTCTCTGCATCTCTAACTATCGGAGCGGCTGGCTACAGGTGCCCTGTGGCTACAAAACTAGTAGAGGGAATCCATGGAGAGGCGATGAGGGACGATGACCATTACTGTGGTGGTTACAGAGAGTATTGGGAGAATGTAGGAGGTTTTGAAGGGAATCAAGGGCCAATCGAGATTCATTTCATTGAAGAAGTGATACCCGGTTATTTCTGGATCTTTCCGGTGCAAGAAGGAATGGTGAACGTAGGAATAGGGATGGTGATCTCGGAGCAAAGGAAGCAGAAGGGAGTGGACAAGTCGTTGAAGAAGAAGCAGAAGTGGGTGATTGAGAATCACCCTGTATTCAAGGAGCGATTCAAGGATGCGAAGCTTGTAGAAGGCTCCCAGAAAGGGTGGCAACTTCCGTTCGGATCCCCTAGGAAGAATCCTCCATCATACCAACCTAGGAGAACAGCAGGTCCGGGTGTGATGTGTGTGGGGGATTCGGCGAGCCTTGTAGACCCCTTCACTGGTGAGGGGATTGGGAACGGTCTAGTCTCGGCAAAATTGACCTCTAAGCACTTCGATAAGGACAAGCATGGCGAGTTGTTCCCTGAGGATGCATCTATAGCCTACATGGAGGAGTTGTGGGGGACGCTTGGAAAGGAGCTAACCAACTCCTACAGGCTTCAGAAGCTAGTAAAGTGGAAGAGGGTCATGAATTGGTTCATTGGGAGAGCTTCCCGAAAGGAAGAGATAGGGGATATCCTAACTGGAATGATTGCTGATAAAGAGGCGCAGAAGGAGCTCTGGAGCCCTTGGTTCCTATTCAAGACTATATTGCTACCATGATGTGATGGAACGTGGGAAGCGAACTCGATCAAGATCTCGATGGGATATCCGCCGTGTTCTTGGACCTTGATGGAACGATTTATCTCGGTGACGGTTTAATTGACGGCGCGTTGGAATTCCTGGAAAGGCTGGAAGAAAGGGGAGTCAGCAGGTATTTCCTATCCAACAACTCCAGCAAATCGGTGGGACAGTATGCGGAAAAGCTCAGCTCTCTTGGAATCAGCGCCGATGAAGATGAGATTCTTCTCTCGACCCACGACCTACTCTCTTGGCTTTCCTCCGAAGGAGTCACGGAGACTTTCCTCGTGGGAACGGAGGGGATGCGAAGCATGCTCGAGGAAAGGGGGATTCATTCATCATCGAGCGAACCGGAGTTCGTAGTTCTGGGGTATGACACTGAAATCAGTTACGATAAACTGGCCACCGCCTCGATACATCTGCATAACGGCGTTCCGATGGTAGTGAGCCATCCGGACATAGTGTGTCCGTCTCCAGAAGGGGGGCTTCCCGACACTGGTGCGTACATGGCTCTTTTCGAAGCGACGACCGGGGTGACTCCGGTCCATGTGTGCGGCAAGCCGAACAAAGGAATGATAATGCACAAAATAAACGAGCTTGGGCTTGAGCCTTCCAGTTGCGCAATGATTGGAGATCGCCTGTACACAGATATGGAGATGGCGGAAAGGGCGGGTGTTCACGGCATTCTGGTTCTTTCAGGGGAGGCTACTGTAGAAGACCTAAATCAGAGCAGCCTAAACCCCTCCTTAGTAGTCGACTCTGTAGCTCACCTCGCTTAACGACCGGTGCCTCGAATTGATTTCAAGTTAGCAACAATCCGAACAAAGACAGCATCCAGGTACGGAGATTCCGATCGAGAGTCTTTAGTCTCCAACATCAAGAGCTTCCCCCAGAGAAATAGATAAACTCGATTTTTTCGGATGCGAACATGGAAGGTCTACTTTCAAGTTCAGGTAGGGCCATCCATAGAAGCAGGCACGTCGTGATTGCTGCCTCCATAGTTTCAATTCTCGTATCGGTACTGCTAATCTCCCAGGGAAACGACTTCGATGACGGAAACTCTCCTCCTACCTCCATAGAGTCAGGGAGAGCACTGGAACTGGTCAGTGAGGAGCTCCCGATTGTCTCGACGAATAGCGTGAACTACATTTTCACCCACGAATCTCTGGAGTGGAACCACCCCGAATTCGAGCAAGAGGTGAGGGAGTCACTGAAGGGGCTTGATTCGATTTCGCTGGATGTGCTGGCGATTAGCCTAGCCTATGACAACCCGGATGACCTAGGGCACATAGCCCGTCACGTCTCCATCGATGGGCACAGAGTCGCTGCGTTCGTTGAATTCAATGGCACAGAGGAGGAGATTGCAAGGGAGTTGGGGGCAATCAAGGATGCCGTGGATAGCGACGAAATGGAGGTTCTAGTTACTGGTAGCCTAATAATTGACACTGACTTCGATAGGATGCTGAAGGACGATCAGATCAGAGCGGAGATAATTGGCATTCCTCTCTCACTGATCATCCTGCTCTTCGTTTTCAGAACTGTAGTAGCCTCTCTTTTGCCAATGGCAGTTGCATTGTGCATGTTCCCCATGGCTACTGGTTTGTCGTACTTCATCTCAAGTTGGTTTTCGATGACCCAGTACTCGGTGTCGATGATCACGCTGATCGGGCTTGCGGTCTCTATAGACTACAGCCTATTCATGATTAGCAGATTCCGAGAGGAGCTTGGGAAGGGTCAGGACGTCGAGGGGGCAATAGCGACCATGATGGCCACCGCGGGACGAGCGATTCTTTTCTCAGGAGCCACCGTAGCCGTTGGGCTTTGCACTCTGTTCTACTTCACAGCCACTCACATGCCGTCAATGGGAATGGGGGCATTCCTTGCAGTGCTTGGGGCCTTGATCTACTCACTGACTCTTCTACCGGCATTGCTCTCAGTAGTCGGGCATGGGATTGACAGGTTCCCAGTCCCCCTCCCATGGGAGCAAGAGGAGGGTAGATTCTGGGAAAAGTTCTCCAAGAGGGTCATGAAGAACCCCATCGGATGGCTTGTCCCGTCGATGGGCTTCCTGCTGCTATTGGGAGTCCCATTCCTTCACGTGGAGTTGACAGCCGGTGGCCTTGACACCCTGCCTCCCGACCTAGAGTCTAGGCAGGCGTACGAGATTCTAGAGGAGGAGTTTCCCGCCTTTACGGCCTCTGTGATCCCATTGGTGATTGTTTTCGACGAGGGACAGGATCCGTTCTCAAAGTCCCTGTCCTCGGAAGTGGCAGAGGTATGCGAAGGAGT
>MDSZ01048481.1_pt1 | contig 11518 bp, 9 predicted proteins | sample 811201 | NCBI WGS metagenome assembly MDSZ01 (sample SAMN05326647, study PRJNA326480) | marine metagenome | isolation source: seawater | place: Indian Ocean: North | collected 2010 | reverse complement strand
TTTAAATCTACATAGTGATGGGGTTTTTTGTCCCATTCATCACTAATGTCATCAACCAGATTATCTTCACTGACTTGTTCCATCGTTTCCGACGAATAGAGTTTATATTTTGCCACGGCGAGAGTGTTGTAGTCGGAGCCTCGATTAGTAAAGGTGGTGATGCATCCTGGTTGGGAAACCCAAGTGTAGCGTTGTCCCTCACTTTTTTGTTCAGCAGTTGCTTTTCTGATTTGAGCAATGACCATGTTCGTGACCACATCTGTCAGTTGTCTGGTCTTAAGACTGGAGCCGTAATAGGTGGATGACTTTAACTCCTCAGTTGCGGCAGAGAAAAAACCGAAGACCAGGAGTGTCATCATCATAAGAACGGAAAGGACGGTCACGATGGCGATGCCACTTTCCTTGTCCCGCGTCTTACGTTTGGAGCTATCTACAGCAGAATGAACTTGTGATTGATTCTTCATTGCAAAAATACAAATTTTTATTTGTTAATTCCTTTAATCAAATGATTAAAAAACAGATTTAATGTGTGTTTTATCGGTTAATTTGCCACTTATAAATATTTTAATTTGGAATTAAATAAATTCACAAAAGCTAATATTAGAAAGTTTACATTATATTTACAATTGATATACAAAAGCGTCAATTCAGTTTTTGAAACTAAGTGGATGAATTTTTTATTAAAATTATAAAATTTGTAAAAATTCTAAAGAGTTGATTTTAACTCCTTGTATCGTTTCTCAATGGTATCGTTGATCAGTTTTTGATCCTCCTCGGACAGTTTTTCTATCGGATATTTGAACGATTTTCCATCAGCCCCCTCAAATTGCCCAACCTCCTTAATAACCGAGGAGAGTGATGCAATAAGAGTATTCCCACTGTTATTTGTCCAAGTTCTTTCAGCAACCAAGGCTCTAGGTTCAATTTTTTTTAGCGTCAATTTAGGAATGGTTTCATTATTGAATTCAACCTTTTCCCCTGTATCCCACGCAGTGTATTCAACGTGAGTATTTTCAGCTTTTTTACCCGCTCCCTCAATCATCACTAAACCATTTATAAAAATAGCGCCTCCTTTGATCTTTTTGGGGGGAAGAGGGACGCCGTTGCGATCTAGCTTGACCTCAATGGAGGAAATTGACGAAACAACAAGTAACCCATCATCACTTTGTTCGTTGGATACTGTGCCGTTGACCCATCGTTTTAAAGGAGTTCCTTCAATAATCGATTTTTGGATAGCAATTTCAGTTTCTGAGGCATTAGCCGATATAACAGATAGTTTGGTTTGAGCCTTGCCTGCCGCAGTCTTCATTTGTTTTTGTAATTTTTCCACTTGTCCCTTCAGTCGAGTGGTTAGAAAGCGGATGGGCACAGTGATGGATTTATTGTCCGTTGTTCTAAGCGTGGCGTTTTGCCCATTTATTTCAATAATTTGAGTGACTTGATATGATTTTCCCCCGTAACTAATTCTTTCAGGTCTTTGCGCGGGAGAGGAATCAATCATGCAAATGATTATGATTATCAGTAAATGTAGGAAAGTCTTCTGGTTCATCATTACTCAATTAGGTTAGAATTTTTTCATAAAACTCAGTTCTTTTTGAAATATGACTGATTTTTTCGATTTCGTGAAGAGGAATCGGTTCTCAAATTCTTGCGTCTTGCCACTATGGTGTCATTATTAAATATACCTGTGATATAGAATTTAATCACTCATCAACCCCCGCATACTTTAAAACTATGAGAAACTCTTACAGGAACATTTTTCTGCTTATAATTTTTTTCAATTTATCAACCCATGTTTTTGCTGATGAAGAGATTCCGCTCGTACCACAAGATTCCGTTTGGAAGTACATGGATGATGGGAGGGATCTTGGTACGGCATGGCGAGAGCCTGGATTCAATGACTCTGATTGGCCAAGTGGTCCTGCTGGCTTAGGATTTGGAAATAGAGGTATTTTAACCACGCTTGACCGTGGACCGAGTAGCGCACGAAACATTACATTTTATTTTCGTAAAGAATTCAATGTGACCACAGCTCAATTAAATTCACTTGAAGGTGATGATCCATTTTATCAAATTCTTCTTGGGCTTCAAAGAGATGATGGAGCCGTTGTTTACATCAATGGAAAAGAACTTTACCGAGACAATATGCCTGCCGGTGAAATTAAGTGGAGTACGCTTGCTACAAGTTCGGCCGGAGGCACCTCAGAGACAAAATTCTTTGAGTCCTCTCCTGAGGGAACTGGAACGCTCGTATCTGGCAAAAACGTCGTGGCAGTTGAGGTTCACCAGTCATCACCCGGTAGTTCTGATGCGGGGTTCAATATGTCGATGAGTGCTTTTAATGTTGCACCCGGTTATGGTGTGTTTATTCCGCCTCAAACAATCACCTTTGAAGATGCTGGTGAGGGATCAACTTTTTTTACACCTAGCTCTGATATTAACAATGACCTTGGTTGGTCTAGCCGTGACCGAAATGGTATTGGTGGTGGACTCATAGGTGGGGTGGCGGACTTTGATTGGTTAACGGGATTACCTTTGGCTGAAACTGGTATTGGCTTTGCTGAAGGTAGATCGTTTGCCGTCTCCAATGATCATCATGAGGTTTATTCTCAAGTTCCTGCAGGAAGAAATCCATCCCCTGACGAAAAGCTTAGATACCGAATTGATTTAAGGAATTATAAGGACGTTGTGGTTTCTTTTGATGTTAGAACTTATGACGGTGGTTGGCCCGAAGCGGGGCTGCCCGGAGGTAACGGATTTGAGACTAGTGACTATATTAAATTCTCTAGTCTAACTAGTGTGGATGGAGATAAATACACTAAAAAAGAGGAATTAAACCTTAAAGGTGGTGGAGGTGCCGCAGAGAAAGTAACGGAAATTTTGGTGGCAGAGGATCAGGTGAAAAAAGCTTTGGTACCTACTGAGGATATAGGAAATTCATGGATTAACCTCAATTATGACGACTCGGCTTGGTTGGATGTGGAAAAGCTCGCTGATGATGGATTCACTACAGTTAGAGGGGGAGTTGGTTTTGCGCGTTCAGGGACAAGAGTTGACCCTTTTGATCCTTTTATCGCTCTTGATCTTGAGGAGCAGATGTATCGTACGAGTGCCAGTGTTTACATTCGTATTCCGTTCAATGTTACAGATGTAAGTGAGTTCAAATCGTTAGTTCTTGGAGCCAGAACTGATGATGGTTTTGTCGCATGGTTAAACGGTGAACTTGTGCAATCATTTAAAGCTCCTGATCCAGTTCAGTGGGATTCTGAAGCAACTGCTAGTAATAGTGACTCAATCGCACAGACAATGAAGGACTATTCTTTGAACCAGCATCTCGACAAGCTAAAGATTGGTCAGAATATTTTAGCCATTCAGGCCTTGAATAAGGGCAAGAGCGGATCAGACTTTTTGTTCTCTTGCCAGTTGGAGGGTGTTACCGACCAGCTAGCTCCAAGAAATGATCCACCTGAAAATCTTAATGATTTGAACAGAGGAATTAATGGTTCTTTTTATAGATATTCTTTTCCAGTTCCAGATTCGGCCAACAGCTACACATTTTCTTATGAAGCCAAGTGCAATGAGAATACGGAATCAATATTTTTCGACAACTTCCATATTGAGGGATATCCTCTGACCGTAGATTCATACCCTTCATGGGTGAAACTAGAAACACCTTTCGACATTGATGAAAAGGGTCTTCCTTTTGAGGATCCAGATGGAGATGGAATCAATAATTTTCTTGAATACGCCTTTGGTGGTGATCCAAACAGTCCCAGCTTAGTTTCCTCTGCAGGGGTTCCCATTATGCCTCAGGTAAGAATGGTTGAAGAAAGAGGACTCTTTTGGTTTGAAATAATTTGGCGTCAGGTGAATGGCGCTACGACAGGTACCTTGGCCAGTCCTGTTGGAGGATTTATCATGAGAGATATCAAATATATTCCTCAAATTTCATTCAACCTAAAAACATGGTCTGACGGCAGTGCCATTGACACATTCAAGCAAATTGGTGACGCTGTGGACAACGAGGATGGAACAGTTACTATCACGGCCAGATACGCTAGACCTGTTCGTCAAAGTGATAAGGACAAGGTTGTTGTTTTTGGGCGTGTAAAAGTGGAGAAGTATAAAGTGATCATCAGGTAGTAATCATACTTTCAATAATTACTATAAAAAATAACGACTTTGTGAAATGTCTTGCGTATATGCAATGTAAATTTTATTGTCTTTGGAAATCTCGAATTCATGAATTTTAAAATCAAGAATAATAACCTTATCAGCAGGACTATTAACAAAGGTTTTACTTTGGTGGAAACAGTCCTCGCCCTAGGTATTGTGGCAACTGTCATGGTCACTTTGATGGCACTACTACCCACAGGGATGGATATCATGAAGGAAGCAGGTACTAACACGGTCGGCGCTAGAATTGCCAATCAGCTTGTTAGTGAAATTCAACTTTCTGACTATGAGAAGATTCAACAGTGGAATGGTAAGGAGTATTACTTCGATGATATGGGGACCGAGCTCACCAAAAATGATCAAGAATCTAAGAATAGAAGAATTTACACGGCAAGGATTGAAGTGGATGAGAAAAGCCCAGAACTCCCCGGTAAATATGAGAATAAATATCTAAAACGAGTGGTCGTAAAAGTCGCCGGTTACATAGGTGGCGCTGAGCCCGATTTTAGCGACCCTCCATCTGATGGTGACCCTAACAAGAAAGTTAAAAAAGATTATCATTCTTATTGGACCTATATTGTGGATACAAAAAAAGATTCCAGAGACTAATATTACCAACTTTTACAACTAATTTAGCAATTTAATGAAGCAGAAAAAAAGAGGATTCTTTCGTAGGGTTGTGGGTTTTACTTTACTGGAACTTATGGTGTCGATGGTTGTGCTCGCACTCTTGATGCTTGTTGTCTTTAATATGCTGGAAACCACAACCAAGGCATGGAGTCAGTCCACTGAAAGAGTCCAAACTTTCAAAGAGGCGCGTGTTGCTTTTGAGGGATTGACCCGTCGAATTGGCCAAGCAATGCTCAATACTTATTTTGATTACAAGTATAGTCGCGTTCCTCCCAGACCGACTGACAGACCATCAGGTTATGAGCGAAAATCAGATCTTCATTTTATTTCTGGTAGGTCTGAAGATATCCTTGAGTCTGAGAGGTTTCCAACCCATTGTGTTTTCTTTCAAGCACCGCTCAGCTTTTCACTCGATCCAAAGAACCAATCATTTGGAAGTTTAATGAATAGTTGGGGATACTACGTTGAGAGAAATACGGACGAAGATCAAATTCCTGAATTCTTATCTGGCTTTGAGACGATAACGGCTAAAGAGAGATACCGTCTAATGGAGTTCAGGCCCCCAACAGAAAATTTGAAAGTTTACTCCAGTAATCTTCAAGAGAGATACAATACTGAGTGGTTTAAAAATGATGTAGTTCAAAAAACTTACACTCCAGGTGGAAGGCCTTTTTCTAGAGCAATCGCGGAAAATATCATCGCTCTCATCATTGAACCAAAGGAGTCGACATCAACCACTGAAGTTAATAACACACTTGCTCCAGATTATGAGTATGACAGTAGAAGGTTTCAAAAAGAGCGAAAAGCCAAAGACCCAACAAAGCATCAACTTCCTCCATTAATTGATGTGACTATGGTGGCCATTGATGAGGGTTCTGCCATTAGAAACGAGCAACGAGAAGGGGTATTGGCTGACATTGTTCCATCTACTCTATTTAAGAAGGTAACCGACTATGATAAGGATTTGGATGAATTAAAACGCTTGTTGGAATCTAAAAATATTAAGTACAGGGTGTTTCATGAAACTGTCGCGGTTAGAGCATCTAAGTTTAGCGATTCCTCACTTCAAAGATAACTAGGGAATTATGTTCAGAAAAAACCGAATCAATATCAAAGGATTTACCCTCATCGAGGTGTTGGTTGTTTTGAGTATTATAGCGGTCATTGTCGCTTTCACTATACCCGCAATGGCGCCCGCTCTTAAAGGGTCCAAGCTAAGGCAAGCGGCTGATCAACTGGAAGCTCTCCTTGCGGGTGCTCACCAGAGAGCCATCACCGAAAATAGACCGGTCGAAGTGCGTTTCTTCAGGTTTGAAGATCCTGAAACTCCTGGTAGTCTTCCAATGTACCGAGCTGTTCAGGCAGCTCAGGTGATTACTAATCCTCAGGATCATACTGATGTAAAATTTGAGGAAGAAGAAGTTCAGATGATACCGCAACCATTTGTGCTTGCTGAAAAGTCTTACAGTACCATCGTTGAATCAGAAGCTTTGAGAGAAGATGCAACGAAAATACCCAGAAGAGAGCTTGCTGAATTCGTTGCCTTTGAGTTCAGGCCAGACGGATCAACAAATTTGGCAACGGTTGATGAATCTCACTGGACGTTAACAGTCATGAGGGAAACCGATCTCAATAGAGAGTTAACTCCAGCGACCGAGTTTATTACCCTAGTGCTAGATCCCTTTAATGGGAGAATTCGCCGTCTCCAGCCATAAATCTACATTTCAAGATTTATAGTAAATTCTCAATGATTGGCCATTTCTTGGGCTAAATCTTTGTTTTTTTAAAAAAATAGCCCATTTTGGTTTATTTTTGGCTAAAGATTTATAAAAAATGATTAATTTCCATTTTTATTCGAAAAACCATAAAAAATGACGTTGACCATTTAAGCAGTTAGGGGCAGATTGGGGCAAATTGGGGCATAAAGGAGTATAACCCCACAAAGCCTTGGCAGACCTAAAAAATAGCATTAATGACCAGCTTTTTGCTGGAACTGTTCAGCATACGTTGGATGAAAACCATCGTGTGACTGTTCCGGCTCGTTGGCGTTTTGATGGGTTGAATGAATTTTTTGCAGTGCCTGACCCTCGCCGGCCTTTTTTGATTCTTCTGACCAGTACCGAATTGCAAAAAATGGTGAGTGAACTTGAATCAAATCAAGACATTGATCCATTAGAGCGACGTCAATTTGCTAGGCAACTTTTTTCAAGAGCCACCCCGTGTCCCCTCGATAAACAGGGTAGGCTCGTTCTTCCATATGAAATATGCGCCAGCTTGGGTTTTAGAAACGAAGTCCTGCTAGCTGGAGGTGGTACCCGCATTGAGGCATGGAATCCCAAAAATTGGTTCGACAATCAAATCAAAGAAGAAAACTCATTTGCTAATACTGCCGATAAGATTGGCTTATAACATCATTCATTTTACCCCCCCCTCAAAAAATAGAAACCTCAACAAAACTGCAACATTGATAATAACCAAACTAATCAAAGAAGAAAATGAGGGAACTCTTATCGAGGCTTCTATTCAATCACAACCTTTCAACCGTAGACGGCGGAGAAAACATTCTGTATCACTTGAGTGACTGGCCCCAAGATAATTGTAGAAGCACGTCAAAACAGACAAGTTTCAGGCAAGGAAATAGTCCGGATTTTAATCCTTCCGGGGATCATAATGATTTAGATTACTCCAGAAAATCTGGTTCGGAATATCATGAATCGGTACTTCTTGATGAGGTAACTCATTATTTGGCACCTGATAAAAATAAATTGTTTCTTGATGCTACATTAGGCGGAGGTGGGCATTCCGAAGAATTGCTTAGAAGGGGGGCAAGGGTTATTGGACTAGATCAAGACCCCGCTGCTTTATCTTTTGCAAAGGCTAGACTTAGTACATACGATGATAAATTCGGTGCAATTCAGGGGAATTTTAGAGAATTTGGTGATATCTTATCGACTATTGGAATTAGTGGCTTGGATGGGTTGCTTTTAGATCTTGGTATCTCTTCTCGTCAGGTCGATGATGCAGATCGCGGCTTTTCATTCTCAAAACCTGGGCCATTAGACATGCGAATGGATCCTGATGCAGAGATTACCGCAGCGGAATTGGTAAACAATTGTGAAGAAGAGGAACTGGCTCGAGTGTTTTATGAGTATGGGGAAGAAAGGGCTTCTCGACGTATAGCTTCTGCCATAGTAAATAGAAGAAAAGAGAAACTATTTGAGTGTACGACAGATCTGGCAAATTTAGTGGAATCAATTTTGCCTAGAAGAGGCAAAAAGCATCCAGCAACAAGAGTTTTTCAGGCGTTGCGAATCGCTGTTAATAATGAGCTGAGGGTTTTGGAAGAGGCCTTGGCAGAAGTTCCTAAATGGCTTCGCCCTGGAGGTCGTTTGGTTATCATTTCTTTCCATTCCTTGGAGGATCGAATTGTAAAGTCCTATCTTAAAAGATGCAGCCGCTCTGTAATTGATAGACCTGAGTGGCCAGAGCCAAAACAAAATCCCGATTACTGTTTTAAATTGGTAATGCAGAAAGGGATCATTCCTTCGAAAGAAGAAGTTCGCAATAACCCTAGAGCTCGTAGTGCTCGGCTTAGAGTTGCTGAAAGATTACCGGTCGGTGTTTCAAATGCTGAATAAATAAAATGAATAAAAAGCGCAAAAAATATCAACGCCGATTAAAAGTGGGTTCCCTGCTTTCTATTGTTGTTGTTGGCGCTTTGGTCGGGATCATTGCGTGTGCTTTTGTTATCATTAAAAATGCTCACGTAGAAAGAAGTGATTTGCGAAGATCGCTTATTTCTGAGATTAAACTTTTAGAGAAAAAAGTTCAAACTGTTGAACTTAGAGTGGAGACCTTGCGAGATCGTAGAGCTTTGGCAGGTGCTTTGAAAGATAGTGGAACAAAGTTAATACCCATCCAGAATAGCTTTTCAATAAGGGGTGATTCCACTGAATTCCAAGATTCGAGGGTTTTAGGTTTAAGCCCTGATCCTGGAGTGACAATTATTAATTTAGATCGGCCAGGTGGATAGTAGTGTATTACATAAGCGTAGTTTTTGGGCGACTGTATTACTTGTATTAGTCTTCAGCGGATTGTCGGCTAGAATTGTTTACATTCAGATTGTAAGTCATGAGCGTTTTTCTGAACTTGCTCTGGCGGAAAGAATGTTGAGCGAGGAATTGCCGCAGTCTAGAGGGTTGATATTTGACAGAAATAAAGAACCATTAGTTCAAAATCAGTTTGTACGGGATATTATTGCCGACAGGTATCACCTGACAGATATACATGTATGCCGCAGGGGGGTAGCGGCTTCAGAAGGACTTTCAGTAAAAGAGGTGTCTAGGAAGTATGATCCTGATGAGATAAAGGGTAGATTTATTCTTTTAGCGGAAAATCTTCTTCAGAAAACTTTGGGCATAACAGGGAGCCCTTTGAAGGAATTGACTCATGGCAATTCAAATAAAGATCGCATGGTCATTTATAGATCCCTTGATTTTGTTCAAGCCGAGAAAATTAAAGTCATGATGGAAGAGCGAAAGATTGGAGGCTTTCACTTTGAAGATTCATCACGTAGGTACTACCCAAATCCGGGAAGGTTAGTTCAGGTACTTGGTTATACTGATGTGACGAATACTGGTAAGGAGGGTATTGAGAAAAAGTTTAATGGTGAGTTAGAGGGGTTTCCTGGTTACAGGCTTGTAGAAAGAACGCGTCGATCAAGTGAGATGTTATCAAATTATAGTAAGGAAGTTGCTCCAATCAATGGTTCTAATATTCAGTTAACCATCGACATGGGGTTGCAGAACATCGTGGAAGAGCAGCTCGAATACGCGGTTAGAAAATACAGTCCTGAAAAAATCATGGCTATCTTTATGAATCCAGAAACGGGAGAAATTTTGTCAATGGCCAGCAGACCGCATTTCAATCAATTCACTAAAGAGGGGGAGAGGAAAATACATCCTATTTCAGATCGCTATGAACCTGGGTCCACATTCAAAATTGTTTCTTTAGCTGGAGTCTATGATAGAGATTTAGTGAAGCCCAATACAATGTTCTACTGTCACAATGGGTATTATCGTGAGAGTGGGTTCACACTAAAGGATCATCGTGGGTATACTGATCTTAGTGCTGAGGGAATTTTGGCAAAATCAAGTAATATAGGCGCTTATAAATTGGCTAAATTACTTGGGCGTCACTCATTTTATAATTACATCAAAGATTTCGGTTTTAGTCAAAGGACGGGGGTTGAGCTAACTGCTGAATCGTCTGGGACTTTGACTAAACCTGATTCAACAAGATGGAGCAAATCTTCGTTATCTCGTATAGCTATGGGTTATGAGGTTGATGTTACAGCTCTACAAATGGTGTCGGCATTGAGTGTTATCGCTAATGGCGGGGTATTGTTAAAACCTCAAATAATCAAGTCGATACAATCAGAGGATGGCGTTTTAATTCGTGATTTTAAGGCTCAAAAAGTTCGTCGAGTTATTCATGAGAGTGCTGCGAATATGGTTAAAAATGCTATGGTTACCGTAGTGGAGAAAGGCGGCACAGGGACTCGTGCCGCAGTTGAGGGATTTATGGTTGCTGGTAAAACAGGCACAGCATTGAAACCACGGAATCCAAGAAACCTTGGTTATCATTCGGGGCGTTACGTCGTTTCTTTCATGGGTTTTTTACCAGCTGATAATCCAAAATTGGCGGGAATCGTTATTGTTGATGACCCGAAGGGTGATGAAAAACTTTATGGTGGAACTGTTGCTGCTCCTATATTTCAAAAGATTTCAAAGGCAGCGATGCCGTATTTGGGGGTTGAGCCATTAATAGTTCATAGGAAAGCATCACGATCACTTAACAATGTCAGAGGAGGGGCATTTTAAAGCTTTTAGCGATCGAAAAAGAGATGAAGCTCAGTGAGTTAACAAAGCAAATTAGGCAGGCGGAATGTACAGGTGATTCAGATCCAGATGTAAAGGGCTTATGTTATGATTCGAGGAAAGCGGGTTCTGGCGATTTGTTTTTTGCTTTAAAGGGAGAAAAATATGACGGCTTAGATTATGTTGAATCGGCAATAAATTCAGGTTCTGTTGCCGTTGTCGCGGAAACTGAAAATCCTAACTCTGATCATGCGGTGCCATGGGTAAAAGTTCCTAATGGGAGAGAGGCGATGTCTGTAATGTCAGATATATTTAATAATAGTCCGTCTGAAGAATTAACGATCATCGGTGTTACTGGCACTAATGGTAAAACGACAACGAGCTATATGATTCACCGCCTTTTGGACTTGGGTCATCGAAGGTCGGGTCTAATAGGAACTATCAAATATGATCTCAAGAGTGATAATGAAATTGAGGCTACTCGCACGACTCCAGAAGCCATAGATTTACAAAATTATTTATCACAGATGATTTCTAATGGTTGTTGTTCGGCAGTTATGGAAGTGTCTTCACACGCATTGTCGCAAAGCCGAACTTCACATGTTCATTATGATGTGGGTGTATTTACAAATTTGTCTCACGATCATTTAGATTATCACGGGAACATGGAGCGCTATTTTAATGCGAAGAAAATTTTATTTGATCAACTCTCTAAAAATGAAGTTAAGAATAATGCTGTTGCTGTAATTAATTCTGATGATGACTGGGGAAGAAAGCTTGTACACTACCTTTCAAACAAAAAAGTTAAGACGGTAACTTATGGTCTAGCAAAT
>MDSZ01006175.1_pt1 | contig 11520 bp, 9 predicted proteins | sample 811201 | NCBI WGS metagenome assembly MDSZ01 (sample SAMN05326647, study PRJNA326480) | marine metagenome | isolation source: seawater | place: Indian Ocean: North | collected 2010 | reverse complement strand
CGTTATCATCATTTTTTTTAACATTATTTTTTTTATCTTGTTTAACTTGAATTTTATTATCTAGAATTTTTTCAGATTTTTCTGATGGAAATTCTTTTTTTTCTATTATTTCATACACAGAGTCTTTATTAGGTTTGAACTTATTATCAATCTTTTTAATAATTAATGCTTTATTTTCAAATGTTGGAACATTATCACTGGGTATAATTGAATCATATGAGACAAAAATTAATGCTAATAAAGTTAAATAACTACATATAATTAAAGATATTTTTAATTTTTTCATCCTACATTGAATCTGGACAATTAATTTTTAATAAATCCAAGCCTTTTTTTAATATTAAACTGATTGAAAAAACTAGAGCTAGTCTCGACATTGATGTTTCAATATCTTTTTCATTAATTATTTTTTTTTTACTATCTAAATTTCCTAATCCCCAGTAATTGTGAAACATCTTTGAAAGGTCGTATAAATAATTTGCTAATTTATGTGGTTCATAATGGATTGCAGAATTAAATATTATATTTTTAAAATTACACAAGTGTATAATTAGTGACTTTTCTTCTTCAAGTTCAAGGTAGCTTATATTGCAATTTGCAAAGTCAATTTTTTTTTTAAATAAGTTATCTGAAATTCTTAATATAGATTTACATCTAGCGTGTGCATATTGAATATAAAAAACTGGATTATCTTTAGTTTTCTCTAAAACAGTTTTTAAATCGAAATCTATTTTTTTATCCGGACTTCTTGATATCATTGTAAATCTAATAGGGTCCGTGCCAACTTTTTTTAATACTTCTCTTAAAGTAATATAGCTTCCTGCTCTTTTTGACATTTTTATAGGCTTGTTGTTCTCCATTAAATTCACTAGAGCTGTTAATTTAATTTCAAAAACATACTTACTTTTTTGATTAATTGATTCCAAAGCTTTTTTTAATCTCATAACATATCCAGTATGATCAACTCCCCAAATATTTATAAGAGTATCAAAGTTTCTTTCTAATTTTTCATTATGATAAATTATGTCAGACATAAAATAAGTTAATTCATTATTCGGTTTTAATAAAGCTCTATCCGAGTCGTCACCAAATTTTTTTGATCTAAATAAAAATTGTTTTTCTGGCTTCCAATGAGAACTAACTACTTTAGGTTTTTCTTGGAATCCATAATATGCTAAATTATTTTTTAATAATTTTTTTTTTAAACTATCAATTTTATTTGGCGTAAGATTATTCTCTTCAGAAACAAAGTTAGTATGACTTACTTTTAAATCAATAAGATCCTGCTTTATATCTGACATAATCATATCTATAATTATTTTTTTTTTTACTTTTTTATTATCTACAAAATTAGATGATAATGTTTTCAAATAATCACCTGGATATAAATCTTCTGGAAGTTCTTCATTTTCTCTATAATTATGAGTTAAGTAAAAATCTATTGTTTTAAGAAGCTTTTTTATTTGTTCACCGGCATCGTTTATGTAATACTCTCTTGTTGTTTCATAGCCAATTTCCTCTAAAAGTGAACTTATAGAATCTCCTAGTACAGCTCCTCTAGCATGTCCAATATGCATTAGACCTGTTGGGTTTGCAGATACAAATTCAACACAAACTTTTTTTTTTTTTACATCATAATTAAACTTTAAACCTTTCTTTAAGATCAAAGTAAGTTGGTTATGCCAAAATTCTTTATAAAAAAAAATATTTATAAAACCTGGATTAACAACCTCAACTTTTTTGACATAGTTTTTTTTACAAAGCTGATTTTGGATGAGTTTAGCTAATTTTATTGGTGAAGTTCTAAAGTTTTTGGCAAAAACCATTGCAATGTTTGATGAAATATCTCCAAAACCTGATTTTTGAGGTATTTCAATTCCAAATAATTGTTTATCAAATTCAAAATCACTCACTTCACCACTTGAAATAAGAAAATTAATAATCTCATTGAATTGATATTTTAAATAATCCTGAAAAAACATTTAAAAATCATATAGATTAAAGAATTTTTTATGAATTTTCATAGCATATTTATCAGTCATACCTGAGATATAATCACTAATATTAGAAAATTTTTCATTTTTATTTTTAAAACTTTTCCAATCGCCAGGAAGAAGGTCTGGTTCATTTGTAAAAAGATCAAACAAGTCTGAAATTATTTTTTTGGCTTTGTATGTCATAGTTCGTACTTTTGGGTGACAATACATATTATCTTTTAAAAATTCTCTAATTTGAGACTCTTGTTTTTTCATATTTTCACTAAATGAAACAATAAGGCTTTTCTCAGATTTTATATCTTTTGAGGTCTCTATTTTAAATTTTTTTAAATTTAACCTTGTATTTTCAATGAGATCATCAATCATTGATTTTATAAGTCCTCTTACTAATTCATATTTAATTCTTTTTAGATTTTTATTCATATTTTTAAGTTTAATTTTTTTTAATGAGTTATTTACAATCTCAATTTTTTCTAATTCATCAATTGAAAAAAGTTCTGCATGAAGTCCATCATCAATATCATTATTATTATAAGCTATATCATCACAAATTGCAGCAATTTGCGATTCAAATGAACCATTGGAAAATAAATCTTCACCGAAAAAATCTGTAAAATCCCTAATATATTTTGGAACTTTATTTTTAACTGGTCCATTATGTTTCAGAATACCGTCAAGTGTTTCAAAAGTTAAATTTAAACCATCAAAATTTAAATATCTTTTTTCTAATGTTGTTAATATCTTTAAAGTTTGGAAATTGTGATTAAAACCTCCGTAAGCTGTCATTTTACTATTAAGTTCATCTTCACCAGCATGTCCAAATGGTGTATGACCTAAATCATGAGAAAGTGAAATTGATTCTGCAAGATCGTCATTTACTTTAAAAACTTTAGCTATTGATCTTGCTAATTGTGAAACCTCCAAACTATGAGACAATCTTGTTCTAAAATAATCTTCTTCATGATAAACAAAAACTTGTGTTTTATATTTTAACCTTCTAAAGGCTGAACTATGAATAATTCTATCTCTATCTCTCATGAAACATGTCCTATAGGGGTCATCCTTCTCAAAAAAGATTCTTCCTCTTGATTTTGTATAATCTGTTGAAAATTTTGAATATTTGAGCATAATTATACTATAAAATAATTAATTACATCCATAATGCTTGATATATCTGAAAATGCTATAAAAAAAATTAAAGACGTATCTATCAAAAGTAAAGATAATAAATTTTTTCGAATTTCTGTTACTGGTGGTGGTTGTCAAGGTTTTTCATACAAATTTAATTTTGAGAATCATAAGCAGAATGATGATAAAGTTTTTAATTTTTCTGAAGTTAAAATTTTAATTGATGAAACATCATTAAATTTTTTGGACGGGTCTAAACTTGATTATGTTGAAGATATGATGGGATCCTATTTTAAAATGTCAAACCCTCAAGCCACCTCAACATGTGGATGCGGGACTTCTTTCTCAGTTTAAATAAATGCTAATGATTGTATCATGGAACGTTAATTCCATTCGAACAAGGCAAGAACATATCCTAAAACTATTAGATGAAATTGAACCAGATATTCTTATGATTCAAGAAATTAAATGCATGAATATTGAATTTCCAGATTTCTATTCTGATGCTGGATACAATGCTTTCATTTGTGGTGAAAAAGGAAAATATGGGGTAGCAACATTAATAAAAAAAAAGTTTGCTGTAGAACAAATCCCTATCAACAATAAAATTTTAGAAAAAGAAGCCCGTTTGATAGTCACTAATATTAGGGATTTAAACCTCAATCTAATAAATATCTATACTCCTAATGGAAACCCAATTGAAAATTCTGATAAATTTAATTTTAAAATTGAATGGATGAATGAATTAAAAAAATTATCCTGTAAATTTATCCAAAATTATCATAAGTGTGTAATAGGAGGAGATTTTAATGTCATTGAAAATAATGCTGATGCAAAAAATTTTGAAAATTGGAGAAATGATGCACTGGGTCATCACTCTGTAAGAACAAAGTTCAGAGAACTTTTATCAACTGGATTTTTAAATACTATACGTTTATTTGAAAGGCCAGGAAGTAAGTATTCGTTTTGGGACTATCAAAAAGCTTCATGGGAAAGAAATGATGGTATTTTAATTGATCATATTTTAATATCACCAAATTTAGCAAAAAAAATTTCTAAATTTGGAATCGAGGAAAAATACAGGGGGTTAAAACAACCATCTGATCATGTGCCAGTTTGGATAAGATTAAATGACTAAATATCAGAATAGACTTTACTTTCTTCCTTTGCTCCTGGATGGGTTACTGCACCATACCTTGCCGATCCAACATTTTGTGAAAACCTCCATAATGCTCCAGAATTAAAGTCATTTTTTTGTTTTTTTATTTTTTGTTTTCTAAATTTCAATTCTTTTTCAGATACGTCCAATTGAATTATTCCTTTTTCAGCGTCAATAATTATCACATCACCATCATTTATTAGAGAAATAGTTCCACCATCTGCAGCTTCAGGACTAACATGACCAACACAAAAACCTCTAGTTGCCCCAGAAAATCTTCCATCAGTAATTAAAGCCACCTTATCACCCATACCCTGTCCATATATAGCGGCAGTTGTGGCAAGCATTTCCCTCATACCAGGACCACCTTTTGGGCCTTCATATCTAATAATGATTACATCACCCTCTGAATATTTCTTATTACTTACGGCTTCAAAGGCATCCTCTTCACAATTAAAACACCTAGCATTACCTTTAAATTTTAAAGATTTCATTCCAGCAACTTTAACAATTGCTCCGTCAGGTGCCAAATTACCTTGTAAACCAACTACTCCTCCTGTTTTTGAAATTGGTGAATAAGTTGGATAAACAATTTTTTGAGATTTATAATCAAGTTCGGTACTCTTAAGATTTTCTTCAATTGTTTTTCCGGTAACAGTCATACATTTACCGTCAAGCAATCCACCGTCTAATAAAGCTCTCATGATAATTGGAACTCCTCCAATCTCATAAAGATCTTTTGCTAGATATTTACCCCCAGGTTTTAGATCAACAATATAAGGAGTTTCTTTAAAAATTTTAGCGACATCTAGTAAATCAAAATCAATACCAACTTCATTGGCTATAGCAGGCAAATGAAGTGCTGCATTAGTTGAGCCACCACTACATGCAACAACCCTCGCACCATTAATTAAAGCTTGTTTAGTAACAATATCTCTAGGCTTTAATTGGTTGTTAATTAATTGCATAATTATCTTTCCTGCATTATAAGCATCTTTATCTCTTGATTCATAAGGAGCCGGCGTTGAAGTAGATCCTGGAATAGAAAGACCAATGGCTTCAGCAACACAAGCCATTGTATTTGCAGTAAATTGTCCACCGCAAGAACCTGCTGAAGGACATGCAACTTTCTCTAGGCATAAAAGTTCTTCTGATGTAATCTTTTTAGCGTCAAATTCTCCAACAGCTTCAAAGACATCTTGGACCGTTACATCCTTATTTTTATATTTTCCAGGTAAAATAGACCCACCATATAAAAAAACAGATGGCACATTAAGTCTTAACATAGCCATCATTATTCCTGGTAAAGATTTGTCACATCCAGCTATACCTACTAAACCATCATAACAATGCCCTCGCATTGAAACCTCAATCGAATCAGCAATAATTTCTCTTGAAACTAACGATGATTTCATTCCTTCATGTCCCATAGCAATTCCATCTGTAACCGTAATTGTCGTAAATTCCCTTGGTGTTCCTTTATTATCTTTTACACCTTTTTTTGTAGCTTGTGCTTGCCTTGAAAGAGAAATGTTACATGGAGCTGATTCATTCCAGCATGTAGCCACTCCAACAAAGGGTTGTTTAATCTCTTTTTCTGTAAGTCCCATAGCATAATAATAGGATCTATGGGGAGCACTCTTTGGACCAATGGAAACGTGTCTACTTGGAAGTTTTGATTTATCTACCATTTTTTTTAATCACTAATGTATTAAAAATTTTATTAAACACAAATATATTTTCAAAAAATAAAAAATGTCCATATCCATCAATTTTTAACCTTGAAGAACCGTAAAAATACAATGGTATTTCCTGACTACTTAAACCTCCAAATAAATAAATTTTATTTTTAAAGAAAATTCTATAAAAATTTAATAATTCACTTCTTTTAGAATATCTGACTGCATCTTTTGAAAGATAATAGAAAGCTTTAAAATATGTTTTTTTTATTGATTTCCCCCATAGTTTTATCTCAATTTTGTTTGAATTTTGGCATAACAGTACAAGTTTTGAGAATTTGCTTTTAAACTCCTTTAAAGTATAACTACTTGTTTTTAGGGTGGAAGTTTTCGTATCAAATTCTGTAAGATTTCCTTCATAGTTAATAAATTTTTTTATTTTAATTCGATTTTTTAAAAATTTCTTGTGTAGTAAAATTGGAATTATTCCTCCAATTGAGTGAGAGAAATATATAACATTATCAATTTGTTTTTTTTTTATAAAAAGATAAATTTTTTTAGTGAATTCTAAAATATTGTCTTTATATTCTTTAAATTTAACTCCATTATGTCCTGGTAATTCAGGAATAATTATTTGTTTTTTAGTCTGATTTGCAATTAAAATATTTCTGAAATCATTACTAGTCAAACCGAGTCCATAGAAAAATAAAATTATATTTTTTTTATAAATTTTATTTTTATTCGAAAAAAAGACCAGTCCATTAAAGCAATGTTTGTACATTTTACTCTTTAAGTAATTTTAGATTTTTTTGAACATCAGCAAGTTTTTTTTTCTCAATATCAATTATTTTCTTTGGTGCCTTTGCAATAAAATTTTTATTTTGTAACTTTTGCTCAAAATAAGAAATTTCCTTTTCAAAAAACTTTATTTTTTCTTCTTTTTCCTTTGTAGATAAATCAATATTCCCAGATGTAAGGCAAAATTTTACATTAGAAGACAAAAATACTCTTTTTTTAATCTTTTGATTATATTCTATTTTTTTAAAGTTAAAGATAAAATCTAGAAGTTCTTTGTTTTGTTCGATCCATCTTATTTTTTTATTAGAAATTATTATTAAGGAAATTTGTATTTTTTTGTTAATTTCATTAGTTGCTTCTATTCTTATTTTTTTTATTAATTTTATAATTTTTTCAAATTCGTTTATTTCTTTAGCATTAATTTTTTTTAAATCGTTAATTTTATTAAATTTTTTAAAAAATAAACCTTCTTGAGAAAAACCAAGATCTTTTGATATTTTTTCAGATACAAATGGTATAATTGGATTAATTAAATTTAAAATTTCACTGAAAACAAAACTAAAAGTATTAGAAATTTCTCGGAAGTTTTTTTTCTCTTTCATGTAATATTTACAAAACTCAATATATAAATCACAGAATTCATTCCATATAAAATGGTATAATGTAGAGATGATAAAATTAAATTTATATGCTTTTAAATACTCAAAAGTATTCTTTTTTGTTAAATTTAATCTATATAAAATCCACTTATTAAGGAATAATTTACAATTTTTTTGTTTAAAATTTTTATCAAATGAAAATTTATTAAATTGATAAAACCTGGCAGAATTCCAAATTTTTGTAATAAAATTTCTACTATTTTCGACTAATTTGTTAGATAATTTGATATCTGTTCCTTGAGAAGAAAGGTTGGCCAGTGTAAATCTTAATGCGTCGGAGCCATAAAGATTAATTATTTCAATTGGGTCAATTACATTACCTTTTGATTTTGACATTTTTTCACCTTTCTCATCTTTAACTAATGGATGAATATAAATATTTTTGAAAGGAATTTTTTTCATAAACTTTTCTCCCATCATAATCATTCTAGCAACCCAGAAAAATATAATATCAAAACCTGTTACAAGTACATCCGATGGATAATGATCTTTTAATAATTTATTTTTCTTTGGCCATCCAAGTGTAGAAAAAGGCCATAAAGCAGAAGAAAACCATGTATCTAAAACATCAGTTTCTCTATGAGAAATAACTACATCTTTTGGAAATTTTTTAATAAGTATCTTATTTGCTTCTTTTTCATTTTTAGCTACAATTAAATCTCCATAATTTGTATACCAAACAGGAATCCTGTGCCCCCACCAAATCTGTCTAGAAATACACCACGGTTCAATATTAGAAATCCAGTGTTTAAAAGTATTTATCCATAAATGAGGATGAAATACTATTTTATTCTTTTTTATTGAATCTTTTATTGGATGACATAGTTTTTTTGAATCTAAAAACCACTGGTTTGTTAAAAATGGTTCAATTATTGACCCTGACCTTTCTCCAACAGGTAACTTCATTTTATTTTTCTCAACTTTAAAAACTATCTTATGTTTTTCACATAGTTTAATAATTTTTTTTCTAGCAATAAATCTATCAAGACCATAAAAATCCTCGGGTACATTTTTATTTAATTTTGCATCAGAATCAAAAATATTAATCATTTCTAAATTATGTTTTTTTCCTACATTGAAATCATTGAAATCGTGCGCAGGAGTGATCTTCACTGCACCAGATCCTTTTTTTGGGTCGGCATATTCATCTCCAATAATTGGAATTTTTTTTTCTGTAAAAGGTATAACTGCAAATTTACCAATTAAGTTTTTCAATTTTTTATTTTTAGGATGAATAGCTATTGCAGTATCACCAAACATAGTTTCTGGACGAGTTGTTGCAACAACAATATATTTTGAAGTGTTTAGTAATTTGTATTTGATATGCCAAAGATTTCCATTAATCTCTTTTTGTCCAACCTCTAAATCTGAAACAGCTGATTTAATTTCTGGGTCCCAATTAATTAGTCTCTTATCTTTATAAATTAATCCATCTTCATATAGTTTTACAAATACTTCGTTAACCGATTCACTTAAATCATCATCCATAGTAAATTTTGAAATATTCCAATCAACTGCAGTTCCAAGTTTTTCAAGTTGATCCAATATTTTATTGCCAGATTTTTTTTTCCATGACCATATTTCATTGATAAATTTTTCTCTTCCCAATTTTTTTTTGGTTTTATTTTGTTCTTTTAATAAATTTCTCTCTACTATTATTTCAGTTGCAATACCAGCATGATCAATTCCTGATTGCCATAAAACTTTATATCCAAGTTTTTTATGAAATCGTATTAAAATATCTTGTAATGTAAAAGTGAGCGCATGCCCCATATGCAAACTCCCTGTTATATTAGGTGGAGGCATCATAATAGTAAATCTTTTTAATTTTTTACAACCTATATCAAATTCGTAAGTTTTATTTTTTTTCCATTTATCTATATAATCTTCTTCATTTTGTTTGAAATTATATCTTTTATCTAGTTTTTTCATTATTCAATAAAATCTAACCATTTATACTTTACTTTATTAAAATTTTCCATTTCGTTAAAGTAAACAACATCCAAATTTAGACTCCGTGCATTGAGTTTTCCTAAATAAAATAAAGTTTCATAATATGAAATAAAAAGGTCTTTTTTTGATTTTACTAAATCAAGTTGTGATTGAAGAAGTTCTTGCTCTCCATCAAGTAAATCAAGAGTTGTTCTTTCACCAAGTAATAATTCTTGTTTGAGTCCATCCAAAAAAATTTTATTAGATTTAATTTGTTTCTCATATGCTTCAATTCTTGAGAATGAATAATTAAAATTTGATATAGAAGATACAAGATTAAACTCAACTTGTTTGAGTTTTTGATTTAAAAGTTCTTTCAAAGCAAAAAGCTTTTTCTTTTCTTCTCGAATTTTTGAGGCAGCAACACCTGATTGATATAAAGGAATATCTACTTTAGTATATGCTGAAAGCACTTCTCTTTCACTGTCAGTTCTAAAGTAGCCTCGATTTATTTTAGCTTCCGCTTCTAATTTAACTGATGGTAATCTTTTTCTTTTAAGACTCTTAATTTTATTTTCACTAGATTTAACTTGAAAATAAGTGTTTTGAATATTCGGATTATTTTTTTTTATTATTGATTTACTTTCTTCTATATCAAAAACATTTTTTTTATTAAAATTTGCATCTATATTTGGATTGTTGGGTGATATACCAAATAAGGCAAAGTATTTTGCTGTCATGGATTCAATTTTACTTTTTGTTTTTAGAATTTCAGATTTTCCTAATGAATATCTTGCATCGGATATTGATACATCCGTTAAAGTAACTTCACCAATTTCAAATTGTTGTTTTGTTAGATCAAACTGACTTTCTAAAAATTCCATATTTTTCTTATTTAACTTTAAATTTGAAATTTCAGTTGCAAGATCTCCGTATAATTTAATTGCTTCAAGAAAAACATCTTGTTCAACTTGACGTAAAAAATATCTCTGAGCTTTAATTTCGTCTCGGGCTGAGTTTATTTTACTTAAAGTACTTCCACCATCAAATAAACTCTGACTGATTGTTAGCCCTTTGTTTGTTTCTGTTCTTACTCCATCAGAAGTAATATTAAATCCAGATGAATTGGTATCAATTTTTCCTTTTTCATAATAACCAGAAACCTCTGGTCTGAAATCAGATAATGCTTGGGGGTATAATTCATCTTTAGATTTAAGTATCTCTCTTTCATATTTTAATTTTGGACTATAACTATAAAGGTTTTCAAGAGAATTTTTTAAGTTCTTATTCAATAAAAGTTCAGCATTTAGAACTTTAAAAAATAAAAAAAAGATAAAAAAAATACTATAAATTATTTTCATAATCATTTTCCTCGATTATGAAATCTTTTAACAACTTTAAGTTTGTATTAAATAAATTAGAAAAAGATATTTTCGAGTCAATTTTAATTCCACTAATAAATTCACCTATGCTGTTCTCATTATTTAAAACTGTAAAGATCTTTCCATTTTCTTTAACTTGTTTAATAATTTCTTGAGGAATAAAGTTAATAGACCCCTCTATAAAAACCTTGTCATATGGAGCATTCTTTTTTAAACCCTCTGACAAATTTTTGGTAAATGACACTGAACAATTATGAAAATTCATTGAAGAAAGTTTTTCGTTAGCATAGTCGACATATTTTTTTTCATTTTCTATTCCAAAAACATAACTTACTAAATTAGATAAAATCGCCAGAGAATAACCATTTAAACATCCTATTACTAAAACTGAATCTTCTTTCTTAAATTCACACTTTTCAATCATTTTTGCTAGAATAAAAGTTCTTATTATTTGTCTATCTTCCGATATTATTATATCAGAGTCACTGTAAGCAATATCATGAAATGATTCTGGAACAAAATTCTCTTTTTCAACAGAAAGTAAAGATTCTATTAAAATTGGATTTTTAACATTATTTGTTAAGATCTGGTTTTTTACCATGTTAGTTCTTGCAGTTTTAAAAAATTTATCGTGCATTTTATTTTTTTAATTGATAACTATTGCTTTAATATATTTATATTAATATTTATTACAATAGTTAGCAATAGTATGGTGCGGTGGCGGAGAGGCTACGCACCGGCCTGCAAAGCCGAGTACACCGGTTCGAATCCGGTCCGCACCTCCAT
>MDSZ01197746.1_pt1 | contig 11521 bp, 23 predicted proteins | sample 811201 | NCBI WGS metagenome assembly MDSZ01 (sample SAMN05326647, study PRJNA326480) | marine metagenome | isolation source: seawater | place: Indian Ocean: North | collected 2010 | reverse complement strand
TAAAGGTCACATGATTTTTATTAATGAAAGTTCAAGAGGAACAACCTATCGTATGGGGCAACCAACAAAAGCGATTTTAGCTGCTGGAGTATCAGAAGTATTACTATCTGATAATGCAGACAAAACTATCGTAGCTGCTGGTATAAAAGCACTTTACGGTACACCTTTTGCTTATAACTCTTAATTTAAACCTGGGCGGCCTTCGGGTCGCCCCTTTTTTGGAGGTCAACCATGTATCACAAAATAAGTGAAATGATAGGAAAAGTAGAAGTTATTTATCAGAAATCAAAACAATTACACGAAATGAAATATGGAAATCAGAAAAAGACAAGGAAGATAGATGTTGATTTTATGATAAAAGATATACAAACATTATGTAGAGAGATAGCAAATGATACAAGTAAATACAAAAGAACAAAAAAGAAAATCAATTAATTTATTAGTTGTTTTACTTTTAACATTATCCTTAACAAATTGTGCTAGTCGTTCACATTTAGGCGCCGGTATGGGTGCAACAATGACTACTTTAACGTGTCTTGAAATGGGTATAGATGACCCATATGCTATCGCAATATGCAGTTTAGCAGGTGGTCTTGCAGGTGCAGATATAATGTATAATTCAGATTATGATGTACATTATGCAACATTTGTAGACCATTTGCAAAATGGACCAGGAAGACAATCTTACACTAATTGGTTTAATCAAGAAACAGGAAGTCATGGAAGTATTAAAATATCATCAAGTTGGAAAGAAGGACCTATTATATGTACATCTTATGAAGGTACATACAGCATTAAAAATCAATGGCCATTACCTGGAATTGGTGGTGTAAATAGAAAAACCCATATGGGAGTTGCATGTAAAATGCCAGATGGAAGATATGTTGAGAAACCAAGAGGAATGGGATTACATCCAGAATGGGAACCGATTCATGTTAATGATAAATTATAAAAGAGGAGTATTCATTAAATGAAAAATTTAATTATGATAATAATGTTATTAGGAAGTTATTCTGTATATGCAGAACCTAAAACAATAACATTCAATGTGGACGGCAAAGAAGTTATTAAAATAACAGTTGCTGATGAAGTAATAACAGATGAAGAACCTGAAATTGTGGCTGTTCCATCAAATGTATCACCAGAGGAACCGGATTGTGAATGATAATGAACAAGGATTTTTATTATTCATGAAATTGATTTTAATGTCATGGGTTTTTATATGGTCATCAGCTATGGCAGAACCAGTTTCATATCCAAAGATAAAAGAATTAGATAGACAACATTGTTATATTAAAGTTGTTATAGAACAACAAGGCAATAAAGTGGTCAAAAAAGAGATTCTAGAGTGTGCTGATGGTAGAAAAAATTTTGATACCCCAGGTTATTGGGAATTGTTTTCAGAATTTTACTACCGTGATAGTAGTACACCGGAATACTGTCGTGAGTACAGTAGGCCTAATCATGCTTTCAAAACTTTTGGAACAGTATGTTTAGATAAAAACGGAAAATGGGAGGTAAAATGATAAAAAATACTATTATTATTGTTTTAACATTTATAATCTTATTCAGTACGGATGCAATGGCTGAAATTGCTTTCTTTATGGAAGAACATGAAGTTGTTGCTTTAGTAAGTAATGGATTAGAAAAATTATTAGATATTATGAAAGGAGTGTGAACATGAAAAACTTTATAATACTATTGGGTATTATGACTTTAGCAAGTTGTAGTACGATTTCTCCAACATACTCAATTAAGAGTGAACAAGGAGAAGTAATGTCGGAAGTACCTAAATGGTTTATGGCGGATTATTCTACTATACAACCATGTAGTTCAGACAAAGAAGACTTGTGCTTATTCGGTGCAGGTACTTCAGTTTCACCTGACTTGAATCTTGCTATTGAGAAGGCAAAAATGATTGCCAAAGCTGAAATAGCAGATACAGTTAATGGTAAAATGAGTAAAAACTCAAAACAATATACTACTGAAGTTGGAAAAGGCGGAAATAAAAAAGTTATATCAGAAGTAGAAAGTGTATTAGTAAATAATATAGATAAAACTGCTGTTAGAGGATATGAAGTTTTTAAACAAGATGTTACCTTAACAACGGCAGGTAATTATAGAGCATTTGTTGGTGTTAAATTACCAATGGGTCCTATGAACAAAATGTATAATTATACACCTGAAGAAGTAATGGACGCTAATCAGACAAATAATGATAAATCACCAGCTCAAGAAGCATGGGAAATTATGGACTTTGGAGATACAGATGAAGGTGATATTGTACAGTAAGGAAAATTGTATATATTGTTCCAAGGCCAAGACACTTATGGACAAGCTTGGCCTTGATTATACTGAAAAGAAATTAGAAGATTTTAAATCAGTTGATGATATGTTAAAAGACATAGGCAAACAAGTAAGAACAATGCCACAGATTAAAATAGATGATGAATTAGTTGGTGGTTATCATCAGTTAATAGAATATTTTGATGATAAAGGATTAGTTAATTTTAAAGGAGAAATCATTGAGCGATAAAGATAATAAAACACCTAAAGATAATGTTTTACCATTTCGTAATAAAGAAGGTGAACAAGTAAATTTAGATGATATGATTACATTTAAATCAAGTCCTAAAAATAAAGCAGAAATTGGTGATGAATTAAGGAAATCTCAAACAGCAGAATTTGTTGAAGGAGTTGTAGATGATTTAGCAATTCAATTAATTAAAAATTTTGTAGATTTAGCGATGAAGATTGATAGACCATCATTTTATGCTGATTTGGCAGTTCTTACAGATATAATTAGAGGTATGATTTATAGAGATTTTGGATATACTCATATATCTCAAATATTAGTAGATAAAATAGTTAGTACTGTAAGAGATAAAACTGGTAATCCTGCTCCAGTTATTAATTACAGTAAAGTTTTAGAAAGAAGCGATATAGTAAATGATGAACATATAACTCCTATGAGAGAAAGACAATTAGAATTAGATTTTGAAGAAGCAGGATATATAGATGATGGTCCAAATAATATTTTTAAATCAGAAATAGATGTTGAATTTGAACCTGATATTGAATTACCACCGGATGATGATAAATGATTTTAGTTGATTTAAACCAAGTATTGATTTCAAATTATATGGCACAAACTAAAGGTCGTGAAATGCCTAATATTGCAATGTTTAGACACATGGTTTTAAATTCAATTCGTGGATATAATTTGAAATTTAAAAAGGAGTATGGACAACAAATTTTATGTTCGGACGCTTCAGACCCTTGGCGTAGAGAATTATTCCCAAATTACAAATATCAAAGAAGACAAGTTAGAGAAGAAAATCCAGATACATGGATTGATTTATTTGATATAATTATGGAAGTTAAAGATGAAATATCACAAAATCTTCCATACATGGTTTTACATGTAGAAAAAGCAGAAGCAGATGATATTATTGCTGTATTATGTAGGGACGCTAATCATAATAAAGAACCAGTAATGATAGTATCAGGAGATAAAGATTTTATTCAGTTGCAAAAGTATGATAAGGTCAAACAATACAGTCCTATTCAAAAAAAATTCGTAGGCACAGATGAAGACCCTATTGTATTTTTGCACGAACAAATTATTAAGGGAGACCGTTCAGATGGTATACCAAATATATTAAGTGATGATAATGTATTTGTTGCCGGTATTAAACAACAACCTATTCATAAGAAAAGATTGGAAGAATGGTCTAAATTAGACAATATACCCCTTGGTAGTATAACAAGATTAAATTATCAACGAAATAAGAAGTTGATTGATTTAGAGGAGATACCTATTCAGTTGCAGGAAAACATTATAAATAGGTATAGAACATATGAAATACCAAATAGGTCCAAACTATTACAGTATTTTATAGATAATAAACTGAAATCATTAATGAGTAATATTAATGACTTTTAATATGGAGTAAATTATGGCAGAGCAAAATCCAAATTTAATACCACCTAAAGCTATGGAATCCTTAGCAAGTACGGCTGGTACAGGTAAATTGCTTTTTAGTGAAATATTTACTAAAGTTAATAATGCAAAAACTAAAGACGTAAAAGTAAATATTTTAAAAGAAAATGATACACCTGGTTTAAGAAGAATCCTAAAAGGGGCATTTGACCCTAAAATAGAATGGGATTTGCCTAAAGGTACACCACCTTTCATGGAAAATGGAGCACCTATAGGAACAGAACATACAGTTCTTGAAGCTGAATCAAGTAAGTTATGGCACTTTATTAAAGGTGGAGATAATACACTTTCTAAAACAAGAAAGGAAACATTATTCATACAAATACTTGAAGGACTATTTAAAGATGAAGCAAATTTATTAAATCATGTAAAAGATAAAAATTTACATCAGGTTTATAAAGGACTTACAGCAGCTGTTGTTAAAGAAGCATTTGGTTGGAATGATGACTTTATGAAACCTGAATAAAATAATTAATATATTATGTGGGAGTGAATAGTGAATATAAAAGAAATAGTACAAACACCATATACAACAAATCCTAGATTTGCACCTGTAAATGATGTTATTTTTAAACCCTATACTGATGAAGCTTTTGAACAAAGAAGACAAGAGTTTAATTCATTAGGGGATGAAGTTGCTTTTGAATCTGATTTAGCAAAAAAAGAATGTTTAGTTGAAAAAACATCTAGAGCAATGCAATTAGATGATGAACCTTTTTATGATATTATAGACATGGGTTTAGAAATACCTGATGATATAATAATTATGCATAAAGGTAAAGTTGAGGCAGCTTTTGTTGCAATGGCAAGTGGTTGGAATCCTGGTAAAGTTAAAGGTATGACATTGGCAGAAGTTCATCAACCTGTTGCAGATAATGAAATGTTATTAAAGGCAAGTGAAGGCATATGGCGTTCTATGACAAGTGGTAAAAGTTTTCATAGGTATACATGGGGCATATCGCCACTTAAATCATTAAGTAATCACCCTAGTTATATTAAACCAGATTTTAAATCTTTAAATGATTTATATTTTAGGGTTGAACACGAAAGAACAAAAACAGTAGATGAAGACACAGCAGCTTTCTTTATAGATGTTGAAGTTTACCCTTTATCTTTCATATTTCATTTAAAACATGAATATATAGATTTATTTAAAAATACAATTAACAGTATGACTAATAATGTTTTAGAATATAAAAATTTAGTTAAAGTTAAGGAGTTGATAAATGGAAATTGATGAAAAATATTTTTTAGATGAAGAACAATGGGAAGCATGGGTTAGAGGAGAAGCTAATTGTGAATACAATGATGGTTGGACAAAAGATTATTATCAAAAAGAATTAGAGAAAATAAAAAGAGAAAAGAGGATAGAGGAAAAGAGAAAAACATTATTTGGTAAACCATTTTGGCAGGAGTAATAGAATGAGAGCGATTAAAAAAATACCATATAGATTTGTACATGTAATTTGGATTGATATTCAATCTGATTCATCATGGAGAAGTATAGAAGATATAAAAGAAGAAAAATTACCTAGATGTTTAAGTACAGGTTTTCTTATTAGTGATGAAGAAGATGTAATTAGATTAGTTAGTGATTTTAATTTTAAAGAAGATGGTACTATTGATGAATGTGGTAATTCCACAATAATACCAAAATGTGTTGTGCAGGAAGTCAAAGAAGTGAGTTAATAAAAATAAAAAAAGGAGATTATATTATGAGTAAAGATATTGACATACAATTAAAAAAACAAATACTAGACATTCCAAAAGTCTTAAAAAAATTTATCAAAAATTCAGGTAATGATGACCATATAGTTTACTATACTGGTAATTGGGGGCAAGATTTATCTGATAATCTAACAGAAAAACAAGAAGAAAGAATACGAAAAGAATTAGGTAAACTATCATCAGGTTTATATTTCTATACTAGAAAATTACCAGATAATGTTGGTGGTTATCATTATATCGCTTATCCAAGGGATGAACAAACGGATGGAATATGCATATAATTAAAAAGATATTAAATATATTATATCAAATACTAGTTGGGGCAGCTTATACAGCAGTTGTTTACTCAATAGGAACTTTCAATCCTAATAATTATGTTATGAGAGATTTTCCTGAACCTAGTTTTAAATATTCAAATCAAGAGGAATTTGTACAAAGATTAAGTTCATGTATAGATTTAGTAAATACATCAACACCAAGGAATAAAAGGATACCAAAAGACATGGTAGTGGCACAAGCTGTATTGGAATCTGGTTGGGGCAAAAGTAGAGTAGCAGTAGAAACGAATAATTTATTTGGAATAAAAACATTTAAAGAATCAGTTCCACATGCACACGCTAAAGCGAATAATAAAGTCATGTATAGAGTTTTTAATACTAAATGTGATAGTGTAAGAGAATATTATGATTTATTAAATAATCATGAAGCATACTATAAATTTAGAAGATTAAGAACATATATGTTAGTCAAAGACAAAGAATTGGACTCTATGAAATTAATTAGTACATTAGACAGATATAGTGAAACTCCAGATTATCAAGAAAGAGTTATTAAGGTCCTGAAAGACATAAAAACCTATTATAAATAATAATATGTTTTTAACATATCTAACATTAATATCAGGAATATTCATTTCCATTATAGCAGCTTCATACTCAATTATTGGGTTAGCAGCTTTATTTGCTGGAGCTGCTACAGCAATTATTATAATGGGTGGTGCATTAGAAATCGGTAAACTTGTAATGGCAAGTTGGTTATATAATAATTGGAATAATCCATTATTACCTAAATCAATAAAATATTATTTAACAAGTGCCGTAGTTGTTTTAGTTTTTATAACTTCAGTAGGAATTTTTGGATTCCTTTCTAAAGCACATTTAGACCAAGTTGTACCGGAAAATAATAATAAATTACAGATACAGATTTTAGATGAACAAATAGAACAAAGACAAAAAACAATAGACCGTTCACAAAAACAATTAACAAGAATGGACGATTTAATTGAAACTCAATCAGAAGAAACTAGTTTCTTTACTAGTAGTTCACAAAGAGCAATAACAGAAAGAAATAATCAGAAAGAAGAAAGAATATCATTAGAAGAAACGATAGAAGAAAGTTTAAATAAGATTAATGAATTATCAGATAAGAAAGCAGGTATAAGAACAGAACAATTAAAATTAGAAGCAGATTTAGGTCCTATCAAATATGTTGCAGAATTTATATATGGTGATAAGGCAGAAGATTATTTTGATGAAGCAGTACGAATCATTATTATAATATTAATATTTGTATTTGACCCGGTCGCAGTATTAATGTTAATATCAGCAAATATCTCATTAAGAGAAAGAAGAATGAAAATAGGAGAAACCGTTGAAGGAAATCCTGAAAGTGCAAATGAAGAAGTTGCAAGAATACTAGCAAAACAGAAAAAGATTTGGAAGAAAGAAAGGGAATATGAACAATTTGTGGAATCTTTATCAGAAGAGGAATTGGCAAAATTAAGTCCAGATGAAATTAGATTGAAGTTAAGTCAGATACACGAATGGAATGAGAATGATGAAGACCGATATAAAGGTAATGTATAGAATGATATATCATGAGATTAAATGTATATAAAAGTCCTACCGAGTGGGAATCCTATCAAATTACCGAAGAAGAATGGCCAGAAATTAAAGAATACCTAGAAAAAAACAATATATGGTATACTTTATGTCTAGGCAATTATCACGACCAGCATTGACAAAGAATTGAAAATAGTATATAATAATGAAATAATTATGGGAGAAATATATCAATGGAAAATACAATAATAGAGCTATCATACGCTCTAGATACATTCTACTTTTTAGTTATGGGTGCTTTTGTCATGTGGATGGCTGCTGGTTTTACAATGTTAGAATCAGGTCTAGTCCGAGCAAGAAACACAGTTGAAATCCTTACTAAAAATATAGCATTATATTCTATATCGTGTATAATGTTCATGATAGTAGGATATAATCTTATGTATCCAGGTGGTGGAACAGGTGTCATACCTGATTTATCATTTTTCTTGGGTGCAGACAATACAACAGAAACAGTTTTAAAAAGTGGTGGTGATGTTTACTATTCAGGTATAGCAGACCATTTCTTTCAAGTTGTATTTGTAGCAACCGCCTGTTCAATCATATCAGGTGCAGTTGCAGAACGAATGAAACTATGGCCATTTCTACTATTTTGTGTAGTCATGACCAGTATAATATATCCAGTACAAGGTTATTGGAAATGGGGTGGAGGATTTTTAGATGAAGCAGGATTTTTAGATTTTGCTGGTTCAGGAGTTGTTCATCTATGTGGTGCAACAGCGGCTCTAACAGGAGTTTTAATTCTTGGTTCAAGAGCAGGAAAATATAGTTCTGATGGTAAAGTACAGGCTATGCCAGGTGCTAATTTACCACTTGCAACATTAGGTACATTTATATTATGGTTAGGTTGGTTTGGATTTAATGGCGGTTCAGAATTAATGATTTCAAATGTTGTAGAGGCAAATGCTGTTTCTATGATATTTGTAAACACTAACTTGGCGGCTACAGGTGGTGTTATGGGTGCATTGATTTTATCAAAAGTTTTATTTGGTAAATCAGACTTAACAATGGCATTAAATGGGGCGATTGCAGGTCTTGTATCAATAACAGCAGAACCATTGGCGCCAACACCAGGTCTTGCATTATTAATAGGTGCAGTTGGTGGTGTTATAGTAGTCTTCTCAATTATATCACTAGATAGAATGAGATTAGATGACCCGGTCGGTGCTATATCAGCACATGGTACGGCAGGTATATGGGGACTATTAGCAGTTTCATTTACAAGTGGTTCAATAGAAGCACAGTTATATGGAACAGTTGTTATATTTTTATGGACATTTATAACAAGTTTAATAGTCTGGTTTTTAATAAAAATGATATTCGGATTAAGAGTATCAGAACACGAAGAAGAACAAGGAGTTGATTTATCAGAATGTGGCTTGGATGCTTATCCAGAGTTTACAAAATCTCATGTTCAAGGACCTTCGGTTTATCCATCTTCAAAAGAAGAAGGTGGACACTAATAAATAGTAATAGGAGATATAAAAAACATGTATGGAGTAAATGAACCTTTTCCTGAATTTGAGTTAGAAGCATGTATGCCTGATAAAAGTTTAGGAACAGTTAATAGTACAAGTGAAAATATAGAAAAGGTATTAGATAATAAATGGAAAGTTTATTATTTCTATCCTAAAGACTTTACTTTTATATGTCCAACAGAAATTAAAGACTTTGATAAATTAGTTGATGTTGAAAATGTAGAAGTATTTGGCTTTAGTGGTGATAATGAGTTTTGTAAATTAAATTGGCGTGAAAATAATGATTTAATTAAAGATATTAGACATCCTTTAATCGCTGATACAGGATTAACATTATCAAAAGAGTTAGGTATTGCTGATGAAGAAAATGGAGTATGTTTAAGAGCAACCTATATATGTGATGAAGCAAACAATATTCAACATGTATCTGTAAATGCATTAGATACAGGAAGAAATGTGGATGAAGTAATTAGAACACTAGAAGCTTTGAGAGCCGGTGGATTGACAGGATGTTCTTGGACACCTGGCGATAAGTTTGTAGGATAAGGTGAAATAATGCAAATAGAATCAGATGGTACAGTAAGTAAATCAATGGAAATAAAAAATCATATATTAGATGGTTTAGTATCAAATGCTAAAGGGGAAATTCAAAAAGCTAAAGCAAATATTTTAGTTTATTTGGATAACCCTGCTGGCATTGGTGAACATTCAGACATATTAGGTGCAATTCAAACTGAATTAGATAAGATATGTACGAATGAAGAAAGAATAGACCAGATTAATAAACATTTTAAATCGAGTATATAATGCCAACATATACATTTCATAATAAGACAACCGGTGTTGTTGAAGAAAAAGTTATGAAAATATCTGAAATGGAAAAGTATTTAAAGGATAATCCTGATGTAGAACAGGTACATTCAGGAATAAATATAGTAGCAGGAGTTGGAGGTATAAAATCGGATGCTGGATGGAAAGAAAATCTATCTAGAATTGCAGAAGCACATCCAAATTCTTCTCTTGCAGATAGATATGGAAAGAAATCTATTAAACAAATTAAAACGAAAGAAGTTGTTAAGAAACATTTAAGAAAGCAGAAACAAAAAATTTAGGAGGAAAACATGGCAGATATACCTGATTATATGAGAGGATTTGACCTTTCACAAGACTATGGTTTTACGCCTGTTAGTAAAAAGCCTGTTGATGTACAAGAAAAGGTAGTTGTTGGGGAGAATAAGGAAACCAACCTGGAATTATCTAAAGTAAAATCTGATGTACAAACAATTAAAAGTATGATGAATGAAATCATGCAAGTTGTATCAGAAAAAGAAGGTGTGAATAAAGAATTAGCAAACGCTGATACTGTTGCTAGATTTAAAGAGATAGAAAAGGTAGTATTACCGTTTTTATATAATCTAGCAAAAAGTGATGAACCTTATATACATTGGCCAAATAGAGGTCCAATTATTAAGGCACAAATAGATAAGATAATAAAACTAACAAGAGGATAGACCACGCTTGACAAAAGTTGTGGAATCCTATATAATTATACACTTAATACAATATATTAATAGGTGAAATATGGTAGATACGAAAGTTAAACATACAGAAGATACAGAAAACAGATTTAATTATAAAGAACCTGTAAATAGGGATGGTATTGATTTAAGTATACCACCTGAAACTAAAGGTAAAAAAATTGGCGATTATAGATTTTATGATATTCATGGAAAAAAATATCCATCAGTAACGTCAGTATTAAGTATAAGAAAATCAGATTCTCTTAAACAATGGAGAGAAAAAATAGGCGAAGATGTCGCTAATTGGGAAATGAGGAGAGCAGCCAGAAGAGGCAAATCCTTCCATACATTAGTTGAACAATACATGAAAAATGAAACACCTAGTATAAGGGATGTTTTACCATTAGGATTGTTTAGATTAATGAAACCCTACCTCGACCAAATTGATAACATAAGAATGGTCGAACAAATAATGTACAGTCCTAAATTGACTATTGCAGGTCAAGTGGATTGTGTTGCAGAATACAACGGTAAACTTTCTGTTATTGACTTTAAAACAGCAAATAAGGAAAGAATCGAAGAATGGGTAGAGAATTACTTTTTACAATGTACAGCGTATGCTTACATGTATGAAGAAGCATTTAATGAAGACATAGACCAGATTGTAGTTTTAATAGCTGGCGAAGACGGTTCTATGGTACCATTTGTAAAAGAAAAGAAAGATTATGAAGAAACCTTGGTTAAATCTATACAAGAATTTTATGATAAGGTAAAAACTGATTTAAATGAATAAGGCACTCTACCACTTTAAGAAGTGCCGGAGCTTGGTGTATGCTCGGCACACAGAAATACACCCCAAGATTTTTATATTATGAACGCTAAACAATTTAG
>MDSZ01058468.1_pt1 | contig 11521 bp, 9 predicted proteins | sample 811201 | NCBI WGS metagenome assembly MDSZ01 (sample SAMN05326647, study PRJNA326480) | marine metagenome | isolation source: seawater | place: Indian Ocean: North | collected 2010 | reverse complement strand
TGGTAAATTTGTAAACCAATCTCTTATAGGACCAAATGCTCCTGTATATGTCGCTGGATTTGATCTTGGAGTTCTACCAATTGGGGATTGGTCAATATCAATTATTTTATCTATTAATTCAATACCTCTTAAACCTTTAAATGGTTTAGGTATTTTTCTTGATTTATTATTATTTAAACTAATATTTAATGCATTATATAAAGTTTGGAGAATTAATGTTGATTTTCCGCTTCCTGATACACCAGTTACACATGTAAAAGTTCCGAAAGGAATTTTTAAATCTACGTTATTTAAATTATTACCGCTCGCATTTAATATTTGCAAAAATCTTCCATTTTTTGCCAATCTTCTTTTTTTAGGCACAGGTATAAAATATTTGTTAGATAAATATTTACCTGTAATACTACTAGCAGCCAACAATTCTTTATATGATCCTTGCGCAACAATCTCACCACCATTATGACCTGCTTCTGGACCAAGATCTATAATATGATCTGCATTCTCCATTGTTTCTGTATCATGTTCAACAACTACAACAGTATTCCCTAAGTCTCTTAATCTTTTAAGCGCGTTAATCAATTTAATATTATCTTTTTGGTGTAAGCCTATAGATGGCTCATCTAAAACATAAAGAACACCTGTTAATCCTGATCCAATTTGAGATGCCAATCTTATTCTTTGGGACTCACCACCAGATAACGTTCCAGACTCTCTAGATAATGTTAAATAATCTAAGCCAACATTTAATAAAAAATCTAATCGTTCGTTTATTTCCTTTAATATATGCTCAGCTATTTTTAATTGTCTTTTATCTAATTTGATCTGAAGTGAATTAAACCATTTTTTAGCTTCATAAATAGATTTTTCAGTTACTTCACTTATATTTAATTGGTTTATTTTGACACATAAAGCTTCATCTTTAAGCCTTAGTCCCTTACATCTTTCACAACTAGTATCAGATTGATATTGGGAAATTTCTTCTCTTTTCCACTCACTATCAGTTTCTAGATATCTCCTTTCTAAATTGTTTATAACTCCTTCAAAAGTTTTTTTGTGTGAATATTTTTCATATCCGTCATCATAAGAAAATTTAATTTCTTCATCATCAGATCCAAATAAAATAATATCTTTTATTTTTTTAGGTAATTTATTCCATTTTTCATCTAAAGAAAAACCGTAATGTTTAGCTATAGATGATAAAGTTTGGGCATAGTATAAAGTTGTAGTCTTCGCCCAAGGTTCAATTGCTCCATCTGCTATAGATTTTTTTTCATTAGGGACTACTAATTTTGGATCTACATTTAATTTTACTCCTATACCATCACATTCTTCACATGCTCCGTAAGGACTATTAAACGAAAATAATCTAGGCTCTATTTCTTCAATAGTGAAACCACTTTCTGGACAAGCAAATTTTGTTGAGAAAATTAATTTTTCTATTTTTCTAAATTTTTTTGGAAGAGTTTCGTTTTCATACTCAACAAACAATAAACCATTGGCTAAATTAACCGAGGTTTCCACTCCTTCAGCGAGCCTATTTCCTAAAGATGAATTTAATACAATCCTATCTACTAAAATATAAATATCATGCTTAATTTTTTTATTAATTTCAGGAACATTATCTATGTCATAAAGAACATTATCTATTTTAATTTTTCTGAAACCTCTTTTTTTGTATGCGAGTATATCTTTTTTATACTCTCCCTTTCTTCCACGTACTACGGGCGCGAAAAGATATATTGTAGATTTTTTTGGCAATTGTTTAATTTTATCAACAATTTGAGTTATGGTTTGTGATACTATTGGTTTTCCTGTAAATGGGGAGTAGGGCACACCAGCTCTAGCATAAAGAACTCTCATATAATCGTAAATTTCTGTAACGGTGGCAACTGTTGATCTTGGATTTTTTGGAGCATTTTTTTGTTCAATTGATATTGCTGGGCTTAAACCTTCGATCATATCAACATTAGGTTTTTTCATTTTGTCTAAAAATTGCCTAGCATAGGCCGATAAACTTTCTACATAACGTCTTTGTCCCTCAGCGTATATTGTATCAAATGCTAATGATGATTTTCCTGACCCGGATATACCGGTAATTACTACAAATTTATCTTTTGGAACCTCAACAGATAAATTTTTTAAATTGTGTTCTTTTGCCCCCTTAATAACTATCTTTTTTTGCATAAATTCTGTTGCTTTAGATTAATAAAACTAATATTTCATTAAAAATATGTTATAAATAATATTATTCATATCTATATTTTAAAAAAATTATGGCAGGAAGTCTAAATAAAGTTTTATTGATCGGTCGATTAGGCGCAGATCCAGAAATAAAACAGATGGTTAACGGTAAAAGTGTGGCAAGATTAAGCTTAGCGACTAGCCAATCATGGAAAGATAAAAATTCTGGTGAAAAAAAAGAAAAAACCGAGTGGCATAGGATAGTCGTATTTAATGAGGGTTTAGTAAATGTTGTGCAACAATATTTAAAAAAAGGTGCTCAAGTTTATGTGGAAGGTCAACTGACAACAAGAAAATGGAGAGATGAACAAAGTGGCCAAGACAAGTATTCTACAGAAATTGTTATTCAAGGATATAATTCATCATTAACTATGTTAGGTGCTTCTAATAATTCACAGTCAAATCCAAATCCTGAAAATCAGTCTGCAGTTGAAGAATTAAATCAATCTTCAAATGATTTGGATGATGATATCCCATTTTAATAATGCAAGACATAGAAATATCAAAAAATAAGAATATTAAAAAAATTTCAATGTATGATGAAATGAGTACATCATATCTTTCTTACGCAATGAGTGTTATTGTTAGTAGGGCATTACCTGATGTTAGAGATGGATTAAAACCAGTACACAGACGAATTTTATATGCAATGTATAAGGGTGGTTTTGATTGGTCAAAACAATTTCGTAAATCGGCTAGAGTAGTTGGTGATGTAATTGGTAAATATCATCCTCATGGTGATCAAGCAGTTTACGACGCATTAGTAAGAATGGTACAGGATTTTTCCATGAGCCTTCCTTTAATTGATGGTCAAGGAAACTTTGGATCTGTCGATGGCGATCCAGCCGCTGCAATGAGATATACTGAGACAAAATTATCAAAAGTATCCCAACATTTAATTGATGATATTGAAAAAAATACAGTTAGTTTTAAAAGTAATTATGATGAAACCGAAAAAGAACCTGAAGTATTACCTTCTCAATTTCCCAATATATTAGTAAACGGAGCTGGTGGTATTGCTGTAGGTATGGCAACAAGTATACCACCTCATAATTTAAAAGAAGTAGTTAATGCCACATTAACATTAATTGATAACAAGAGAGAAAACAAAAATACAACGTTAAAACAATTGATGGAGCATATTAAAGGTCCAGATTTTCCAACAAGAGGCATTGTAATTGGCAAACAATCCATAAAGGAAGGCTACGACAAAGGTAAATCTTCCTCATCTTTTAAAATAAGAGGCAATATTAATATAGAGCAAATTAAAGGTGGTAGAGAGAGGCTTGTTATTACATCAATTCCTTATCAAGTTAACAAGGCAATTCTCACAGAAAAGATTGCACAATTAGTCAGAGAAAAAAAAATAGAGGGAATTAGAGATATCAGAGATGAATCAAATAGCGAGGGAATAAGATTAGTAATTGACCTTAGAAACGGCATTGAACCAGAAACAATCAAAAGGCTATTGTATAAAAACACATCTATAGAGAGTTCATTTGGTTTTAACATGTTGGCAATTGTTGACGGAAAGCCTGAGCAGTGTGGGTTACTGAAATTTTTAAATTCGTTTTTATCTTTTAGAGAGGATGTTGTACTAAAGAAAACAAAATTTGACCTTGAAAAAGCTCAAGCAAGATCACATATCTTAATAGGTTTATCAATTTCAGTAGAGAACATAGATAAAATCATTAAAATTATTAGATCCTCAAAGAATCCAGAAGATGCTAAAAAAATATTATTAAAAACAAATTTTAAAGTTACTAAATCTCAAAAATTTATTACATCAGTAGAGGGGAAATCAAATAAAAAAAACTATTTATTGACCGAAAAGCAGGTTGAAGCAATATTAGAGCTAAAATTACAAAAATTAACAGCAATTGGAATAGATGAGATTGAAAGTGAATTAGATAAGCTTCTTCAACTAATTATAAAATATAAAAAAATAATAAATTCAAAAAAAGAATTGTTAAAAGTAATAAGTGATGAATTAATAAATATACGAAATAAATATGGTGTAGATAGAAGAACAGAAATTGATAACAGGGCAATTGATTCAGTATTAAATTACAATATAGAGGAGACAATACAAAAGGAATCTGTTTTGATAACAGTTACTTTGAAAGGATATATTAAGAGAAGTTCATTAAGCAACGTAAAACAACAAAAAAGAGGAGGCAAAGGAAAGACAGGGATTAAAACTAGAGATGAAGACTCAGTTATTCAAACTCTTTCTGTAGATACACATACAGCAGTTATTTTCTTTTCAAATGAGGGACTTGCTTATAAATTAAAGGCATGGAAAATTCCTGAAGGAACTTCAGTATCAAGAGGCAAATCTTTATTTAATATTTTGCCCCTCAAAAACCATCAATCTATAAGTTCAATAATGCCTTTGCCAGATGAAAACTCAAACACCCAAGGTCTACATATCATATTTGCTACTAGTAAAGGAAAAGTTAGAAAAAACAGTCTTGATGATTTTTCATCGATAAATTCTTCAGGAAAAATTGCAATGAAACTAGAAAATGATGATAAAATTATAGGCGTTAAAATATGTAAAGAGGATGAGGATATTATCTTAAGTACAAAATTAGGTAAATGTATTAGATTTGAAAGTAGCAAACTAAGGGTATTTAAAGGCAGATCTTCAAAAGGGATTAAAGGTTTAAATCTTACTGATAATGATAGTGTTGTATCACTCTCAATTATTGATGGAATAAAATCAAAGAAAAATGGTTCAAAAATTAAAGATACAGATAAAATTGATAAGAAAAATTTTATTTTAGCAATTACAGAGAACGGATATGGAAAAAGGACGTCTCACCTTGACTTTAGAGTTACAAATCGTGGTGGAAAAGGAATAATAGGAATTGTTAACTCTAAAAGAAATGGGAATGTTTCGTCATCTTTTCCAGTTTTTGAAGGTGATGAAATATTAATTTCTACTAATAAAGGTAGAGTAATAAGAACCTCAGTCAGAGAGATTAGGGTTGCTGGCAGAAATACTCAAGGTGTTAGAATTATTAAATTGTCTGGAGATGAAAAAGTTGTTTCTGCAATTAAAATAGATGATAATCTAATTTAATGAAAAAGACTGCTATTTACCCAGGAACATTCGATCCAATTACATTTGGTCATATAGATGTAATTAAAAAAGCATTAAAAATATTTGATAAAATAATTGTTGCAGTTTCAAATGGAAACAACAAAAATTACCTTTTTAATTCAGATGAAAGAGTAGATATTGTTAATAAGGCTTTGTTTAAAGATTTAAATTATAAAAAAAACAAAATTTCAGTAATTACTTTTAATAATTTAACAACAAATTTGTGTAGAAAATATAAATCAAATGTTATTTTAAGAGGTTTAAGAGCAGTTTCTGATTTTGAATATGAATTTCAATTAGCTGGGATGAATAGAAAGCTCAATAATAAAATAGAAACTATATTTTTGATGTCTGATGTAGAGAACCAGATAATTTCATCTAGATTTGTAAAAGAGATTGCAGAATTAGGAGGAGATTTAAGAAAATTTACTAATAAAAATACAATAATTTCATTAAAAAAAAAATATAATGAAAATTTTTAAATTAATTTTAGTTATTTTTTTTGTATTTCAAACAAATATAAACTCAAAGGAGAATCTTATGATTTTGAAATTAAAAGATGGAGAAGTTAAAATTGAATTATTTGACGATGTAGCTCCAGAACACGTAGCAAGAATTAAAAAACTTGCCAATGAAGGAAAATACGATGGAGTTGTTTTCCATAGAGTCATAGATGGCTTCATGGCTCAAACTGGCGATGTAAAATTTGGAAATTCAACAAATAGTGAATTTGATTTAAATAAAGCTGGTATGGGTGGATCTGAACTTCCTGATTTGAAAGAGGAATTTAATAATCTTCCTCACGAAAAAGGCACTTTATCAATGGCAAGAGCTGCCGATCCTAATAGTGCAAACAGTCAATTTTTTATTTGTTTTGAGCCTGCTCCTTTCTTGGATAGGCAATATACAGTATTTGGTAAAGTTATAAGCGGCATGGAGCATGTAGATAAAATTAAAAGAGGAGACTCAAATAATAATGGCGCTGTTGATAATCCAGATAAAATTATAAGTTTTAGATCTGAATAATTTTTATGCAATAAATGTCATTAAGAAAATTTTCTTTTAGTTTAAAAAAAAAAGATTCTCATGCTAGGTTAGGAAAAATATATACACATCGTGGAGTGATAGATACTCCAGTATTCATGCCTGTTGGCACCCAAGCAACAATTAAAGGATCTTTTATTAATGACGTTAAAAAAACAGGAAGCCAAATCATACTTTCAAATACCTATCATTTAATGATAAGACCCGGGGCAGAAAGAGTTAAGAAGTCAGGTGGACTGCATAAATTTATGAATTGTTCTTTGCCAATATTAACAGACTCGGGGGGATATCAAATAATGTCTCTTTCTAAATTAAATAAAATTGATAAAGAAAAAGGAGCAATTTTTAATTCCCATATCGACGGTAAAAAATTTATATTAAGTCCTGAAGAAAGCATAAGAATTCAAAAAAAATTGAATTCTGATATTGTTATGGTGCTAGATGAATGCCCTAAAAAAACTTTAGATTATAACTTGATTTCAAAATCTATAGAATTATCAACATATTGGGCAAAAAGATCCAAAAAAGAGTTTGGAGTAAATAAACACAAAGCTTTATTTGGAATTGTACAAGGCGGTTTATTTAAAGATTTGAGATTAAAATCTCTTTCAGATTTGTTAAAAATTGGTTTTGATGGATACGCAATTGGAGGATTAGCTGTTGGTGATACCCAAAGCGAAATGTTTAAAGTTTTAGATTATTTAAAAAATTATTTACCAATAGATAAGCCTAGATACTTAATGGGTGTAGGAATGCCCTCAGATATATTAGGAGCTGTGAAAAGAGGTGTTGATATGTTTGATTGCGTATTACCTACGAGGCTTGGAAGAAATGGAATTGCATTTACTTGGAAAGGAAAAATTAATATCAGAAATTCAAAATTCAAGAGAGATAATTCACCACTAGATCCGTCTGTAAGAAAATTTGATCTTAATAAATATTCAAAAAATTACTTAAATCATCTTTTTAATACAAATGAAATGTTAGCATCAATGATTTTAACATTAAATAATATCAATTTTTACCAGGAACTAATGTATGAAATTAGAAAAAATATTAAAAGTGGTACTTTTCTTAGATTTTATAACAAATACGTTAATAAGTTATAAATTACGCATTGATAATAGAAAAAAAATCACTATAACAATTTTTCTTATGGGCCGTTAGCTCAGTTGGTAGAGCAATTCCCTTTTAAGGAATGGGTCGTAGGTTCGAATCCTACACGGCTCACCATTTATACAATTGGTGGATAATCAAGAATAACTTCGTTTAACCATTCACTTATTTGCTTTATTCTATTAGATGATGATGGGTGGGTGCTCATAAATTGAGGCGGTTCTTTACCTTTGTAAAATAATTTCATTCTTTCCCATACCTTAACAGTTTCTCTTATGTCGTAACCTGACATTGATGAGAATATCATTCCAAGATAATCTGCTTCAGTTTCTTGTTTTCTATTAAATGGATTCATTAAACCAATTTGTGATATCAAACCAACTGTATCCATGCCTGTTGCTCTATTTACTTGTGATAGCTTTCCACCTGATAAAATATCAATTACACTAACACTTGTATTTAAAAGCGCCCCTCTACTTGCTCTTTCAACAGAGTGTTTTGCTACTGCATGAGCTATTTCGTGTCCCATAACTGCAGCCAATCCATTATTATTTTTGGTTATGTCTAATATTCCTGTATAAACTGCTATTTTACCTCCAGGCATACACCAAGCATTTTTCATTTTTTTATTTTCAATAAGTATATATTCCCAATCAAAACCAATCGTGGGATCTACCATATTTTTTTTTTCAAAATATTCACCTATTACAAATTCCATTTTCTTACCTATATCTTTAATTTCATTTAATTTTTTTTTATCATCACTCATTTTTTCTTTTTCTTTGACTTTTTCGTAAATCGCAGCTGCCTGCGCATTTAATTTGTGTTCTGGAATTAGTTTTAATTGTTTTCTATTTGTGATTGGAGCTGTAGTACATGCATTTACCCCAAAAGATAAGCAACCGCAGCCTAATAAATGTATAAAATTTCTTCTATTCACTATAGTAATTTAATATAATAAAACTGTGCTAGATTCAATATGACAAAACCTATTAAAAAAAAAACACCTATGTTAGCTCGACTACGTAACTATTTTATTACTGGAATAGTTGTTTTAGTACCAATCGGAATAACATTATATTTAACTAAATTTTTTATCTCGATTTCATCAAATTTGATACCAAAGGAAATTAATCCAAATAGCTATTTGCCTTTTTCAATACCAGGACTAGAAATTTTTTTATCAATTATTTTTATTACAATTATTGGAGGTTTATCATTATCTTTCATTGGAAAAAAAGTATTACAGCTTGTTAACGAAACTTTAAAAAGGATACCTATATTAAGAACTATATATTCGGCTATCGGTCAAATGACAGAAAGTTTAGCGCCAAATAAAGGAAATAAAAAAAGTGTAGTTTTAATTGAATATCCAAGAAAGGGCAGTTGGGCCGTTGGTTTTGCTACTAAAGAAAATAAGGGTGAAATATCAAAAAAAACAAATTCGGAACTGATAAATGTTTTTGTTCCAACAACTCCCAACCCAACTAGTGGTTTTCTTTTAATGTTTCCTAAAAATGAGGTTATTTATTTAGACATGACATTTGAGGAAGCCTCAAAATTTATTGTTTCAGCCGGAACCTCTAAAACGGAATAATTATACGATATCATTTAATATATCAGCTCTATCATACATTTTTAATAGGGGTAAAAATTTATTGAGATCATAATTATTCATTTCTAATCTTTTAATTTCTTTCTCAGCTAGAAAAAAAAGTTTTTCATGGAGGACAGGGTCAGCTAGTCTAAAAGTTTGAATACCGCTCTGTTTAAATCCAAGTAAGTCTCCATACCCCCTTAACTTCATATCCTCCTCAGAAATTTTAAAGCCATCATTCGTACCCTTTAAAATTTTAATCCTTTTTTTTGCATTTTTACTTAGATTTGATTTAAAAAGTAATATGCAAAAAGACTCTTTGTTTCCTCTTCCAACTCTCCCTCGGAGTTGATGAAGTTGTGAAAGTCCAAATTTATTAGCGTTCTCAATTATAATTACATTTGCATTTGGAAAGTCTATACCAACTTCAATTACTGTTGTGGAAACTAAAATGTCCAATTTTTTATTTAAAAAATCTTTGAGTATTTTAGTTTTTTCTTCTTTTTCTATCAAACCATGCAGTAATCCAACTCTATTTTTAAATTTTTTCTTTAATTCCTCATATCTTTTAATTGATGATTGATGGTCTATTTTTTTTGACTCTTCAATAAGAGGACATACCCAAAAGACCTGATTTCCATTGTTAATTTGTTTTTTTATGAAATTAATTATTTCATTAATTTTTGTATCTAATTTACTGTAGGTTTTTATTTCTTTTCTATTTTTTGGTTTATTTTTTATTATTGATGTGTCCATGTCACCAAATATCGTCATAATCATAGTTCTTGGAATAGGAGTAGCCGACATTACTAGTACATCGCAGTTTGCCCCGCCTTTATCTGAAAGTTTCTTCCTTTGTTTTACACCAAATTTGTGCTGTTCATCAATAATTATCAAACCAAGATTATTGAAATTTATCTTTTCTTGAAATAGTGAGTGAGTGCCAATTAAAAAATTAATATTATTATTTATCAAATTTTTCATTATTATTTTTCTTTCTGAGTAAATAGTTTTACTGGATAGAAGTTTAATATTTATATTTTTATCAAATAAGGATTTAGCTAAATCGTAATGTTGTCTCGCTAATATTTCTGTTGGGGCCATTAAAGCAACTTGGAATCCGCTATTAATCACGTTAAGGCTGCTTATTAAAGAGACTATGGTTTTGCCACTTCCTACATCACCTTGTAAGAGTCTAAACATTTTTTGGTTTGATTGAAGGTCGTAATTTATGTCTTCTATAGCCTTAATTTGATCATCTGTTAATCTAAAATTTAATTTATTTGTTATTGACTTAATTCCTTCCGTAGAAAATTTTTTTTTAATTTTCTTAATTTTTTTAATTTTTGTTCTTATTTTTGAGTTAATAATAAAATTTGACATTATTTCATCAAATACTAAACGATTAATAAAATTTCCTTTTTTATTAATATTTTTTTCCTTATGTAATTCTAAGATAGAATTTTTCCATGATATATTATCAAACTTATCCATTATTTCTTTACTATGCCATTCGTTCAAATCTGGAAGATCTTCTAAAACTTGCGATATAATTTTGTTATATTTTTTCTCAGTAATTCCATCAGTTAAAGAATATGATAATGATATTTTTTTAATAGAGTTTTCATCAGTTGATATTTGAGTAGGATTTGTAATCTGATACTTATTATTATAAAAACCTATTTTGCCGCTTATTGTAACGATTGTATTTAAAGGAAGAATCTTTCTTATATATCCCTCATAACTATTAAAAAAGACACACTCTAATTTTCCTGTTTCGTCTTCACAGATAACCTTATTAGGCAAGTTTCTAACACGTGGAAAAATATATTTTCTAACTGTAACTGTAGTGATTTGAGCTTGTCCTATTTTTAATTCGTTAATTTTAACAATATTACCTCGATCGGTAAAATCTCTTGGTAAATGCCAAAGGAGATCAAAAATAGTATTAATATTTTTTTTTTGAAATAATTTTGCTGTTTTTAAACCAATTCCTTTTATGCTATTTATATTAGATAATAAATATTCAAAATTAACCATGTATTAATTATATATCTATGTCACAAAATAAAGAAGAACTTAAAAATAAAATTTTCTATAGAGCATCTTATAGGGGAACTAAAGAAATGGATATGTTAATGACAGCTTTCGTTAATTCTATAATTAGTGAATTGAATTTCGAAAAATTACAAACACTTAATAAGTTGGTTAATATGAATGATGAGGATTTAATATTAATAAGAAAAAAAAAATTAGAAGATAGTATATACGATAAAACAATGACTGAAATTATTACTAAATTTAAAATATTTAAATTATAATGGCGGAGAGACTGGGATTCGAACCCAGGAAAGAGTTGCCCCTTTGCCGGTTTTCAAGACCGGTGCTTTCAACCGCTCAGCCATCTCTCCGTT
>MDSZ01003298.1_pt1 | contig 11521 bp, 15 predicted proteins | sample 811201 | NCBI WGS metagenome assembly MDSZ01 (sample SAMN05326647, study PRJNA326480) | marine metagenome | isolation source: seawater | place: Indian Ocean: North | collected 2010 | reverse complement strand
GATACAACTACATGGCCGTCTGTTTCATACCCACCATCGAACTCAACCTCTTTGTCCCCGGTAAACATACTAACTGGATTATCCATAGCACTTGCTGATGTTCTAAAAGGTATAAGGTCTGTCTGTGACTCACTGCTACCAACACGCAATCCTAAACTTCTATATACACGCACCGTTACATCGTTTACACGCTTGATCTTACCTTGTGATGTCCCTTGTGCGCCACCAGCATCTATTCGCATCGTCTGTAATACACTATTGTACGACAACCCTATATGCGCTTTTGTGACGGCTCGATCTAACGTTATAGAACCACTACTCACTGTTTTATCAGTATGTGTAGCACCATTACCTAATATCTTTACTGTCTGACCCTCAAGATGATTTAAGCCAGATATAGTCGTCGCTGCACTGCCGCTATAGGTCAGACCACTATCAACAAAGAATGCGTCTTGTACGTCTGTACCAAAGTCTATTGGCTTTAATCGTTCAACATATCGCTTTGTTGCGCCGCCTATAGTTCTTGCAACCACAACATAAACCTCATCTTCTGTACGTTCTGATGATGGTATCGTTGCTAGACTCTCAACAAAACCATAGCCATAAGTTGTGCCACCAGCCGTATATGTACCTCCTAATTCGTGGTCATGCCACGCCACAACCTCTTCTTCGCGACGATACGTCATACCAACAAGCTTGCCGTTTTCTAAGACACACCACACAATGTTGTCTGGTTCTTGCTGTAAAGCTATTTCTTTAATCAATCCCTCTGTAATATTTTCAGAAAGAATAGTGAGGTCTGGCGCAAAGTAACTGTCTGAGCCAAAACTATAAACGAGTTCGCGTACTTTTCGTTTCGCACGTTGTACAAATAAAACAACGTTTGCAACGCCTACTGGTTGTATGTTTGCTGATCCATAGCTGGCTTGCCGTAAGATCTGTGTGTTAGTTGGTGAGATAGGTTCGTCACTAGATGCACGAACAACAAACTCGCCGCCAGACGTTCCTACAAGCAGAGCGCGTGATGCCGTTAGATAACGGATAACATTTACTTGATTAGACCCTATTGTATAGATTAGAGCAGATGTATCGAGTGTTCCCGCGTTATAATCCTCAAAATCGCCACTTACAGAAAAAAAGATGGTCTGAGGTTGCGTTGCTGTGTTTGCCAAAACAAGCCGTTGCTCAAAGAATGTTATGCAAGCTGGATGTCCTGTTGTTCCAGAAAATGCACCCAAAGACCATTCCGTAGTTGCACCTAAATTTCCTGTCATCGTAATGGATTGCCCAGCGTTCTCATTAACAAGATCATTGCTAGGCGCAAACAATATAGTATCCGATGTAACTTGCACAATAACCAATCCTGTTTGGTTATTCCCGCTATTGCTTGCTCCTGTTGTTGTAACCGTCTGACCAACCTTAAATCCCTCTAAGACAAAGTTAGCGTCGCTGTCGGTTATTCTATCGTTATGCTCTAAACCAGTAGAACTTGGATCACCTTCATGGAATTGTATAGTGGTTGCCGTGTAGCTTGGCATAAGTTCTGTGCGTAAATCTTCGTTTTCTTGTACGCTTGCTGTTACCGATGTTGCGCTGGAATATGCTGTTATTTTTGCAAAGCCATCGTAAAATTTTATTAGACGCCCTACATCTGTAGACGCAAAAGTATTGGTTGATGCCGTAACAGTTATTGATCCTGTTCTGGCACTAGCCGTAAACGTTGTAGCCGTTGTGTTCTGGTCAAGCATTGGGCCACGACGGAAATCAACATCAGCTATAGTCCATGCCGTGTGCCCTGTTCTCGATATCTTACGTACTGGGTGATCTGGATGCACAACATACATAACATCAGCAGACTGCGTAAATTTTATCTCGTCTAGCTGTGATGAAGTATACGTTGTTGCAACCTCTACTGCTGATCCACTGCTAACAACTTGCCCGCCGTTTCTATAGATACGAAAATATTGATTTCCAAATTCAAGCACATACGCTTGCTCTACGTTGAATTCAAAAGGTATTAGCCGGGTAGCATTAGCACTGTTTTTTACTTCTGCAACGAACTCTGTGCCTGGGCGTCGTGTTGCTCCACCATGCGCGTGGATGAGAAAGTTTTGCAGCTTCTTACAACCATTTGCGTACTTTGCTATATCTGTTCGCCCATCAAGACGGTCTGATAACTGACCCGCAGTAAAGTTTGTAAATGCTGGTGACGCCTTGACCATTAAATCCTCGCGTTAATAAACTCATTTGCTTCAAGTGTCATTCTATCAGTAACCGTAGAATTGTTTGCCGTCGCGCCCTCAATAGCATCTAAGAAACGCGCTTCACTTACCATCTTGTCGTATTTCTGCTGCATCGCTTGTCCCAAGGACACAGAGTTGGTCAACGGATACGCAAAATCTGCGGCAAGAGCTGTTGCTATTGTTTCCATTAATGCAACGTCATATGTGTTTACGTCGAGCACACGCGCAACATAAATAAGATTTATAGTGCTTTCGTCAGTAAGTATCTTACGACCCTCAACATTATAGACAATACTAGACGTATCGAGATTCATAGGTCTTAGACAAAACGGATCTGTGGGAAGAGTGAATTGGTTTGCAAACTCAAAGGTAGGTGCAGTTGCATCTGGTGAAAGAACTACTCTAGTGAGCAGACAGTTCCAGTTATGCGAACGGAAAACCTTATCGCGTATGAAATCATAACGTTGGTTGCATAATCGCGCCGCTTTACTGTCCTCAGTAAATGAGGTGATGTTCGACGCACCAATCATATTTAGAGCTGAATTACATAGATCGACTGATGATGGCATGACTTATCCTTAGTAAAAAAAGGGGGGGATTGCTCCCCCCCTCACTGCTTATACTGTGACGTACAACATTGTCAGTGCAACAGTACCAGTGCCAGCCGCACCGCCCATTGTCACTGTCACTGTCTTGCCATCTTGGTTTGCATCTACTTCCTCTCCATTAAGAAGAGCAAGAGTGTTAGCCACATCTACGATCTGTGCAGAGGTAGACGCTGCCGCCGCTTTGTAAGCCGCCGCAGACGCACTAACTGCTGTACCAGCCGCATTAGTGTGTGCCGCATAACCAACGGATAAAGTCGTTGATGAACCCATAGCATCGTGCGCAAGACTTCCCTGTAGGATTCTTGCACCGTCTGGCAAGGTAAACATATTGATTACATCGCCAGAAGCTAATGATGATGCTTCGTAGGTTGCCCGCGCAACTCTTACTTCGCCACCAAGTTCGTTCGCCTTAACGTGCTCTCTTGGGGTGTTCTGAGTTAGTTGGGTTTCAACGTCTGAGTAAACTGTAGCCATTAATCAATCTCCCTTACGCTGACTCATCACAAGCAATAGACACTACTTTTTCTTCTTCCATGCGTGTCGCACCAAAAGTTGCACAGTAGTACACTTGTGTTGAGTATGATTTATCGGAACGCTCATCAATTCTAGCCATTACATCTTTACCAACAGCAAGCTTGATACCGTCTTCAGCCCATGCAAAGCACGTTCTGATGTTACCAGATTTTGCCAATCTGTTTGTTAAGATGAATTTAAAGCCTAAAAAGCTATCAATTTGGCCGTTAGATAGAGCTTTTACAGTGTTGAAATCGCTGCTGGTTACTTGTGTTGTACCCAACAAAGATTCAATCTGGTTTGGCCCTACAGCAATGTAACGTGGAATGCTTGGGTCAACATCAAGCAAGTCCATAGCTTTCTTTGCCTGTAACAACTTTGCAATGGTCAGATCAGCTGAGCCATGCGCGATTGTATTTGCAGAAAGCATAGTTGTTGATGTTGCACCAGCTTTACCAGTTTTTGCTGTGCCAGTAGCCGCCGCAATGATTTCGTCATCCATCGCTCTACCCATAGCGTTTGCCGCTGTTCTAGCATAAACGTTAGTCGGATCAGCCAACATTGCAACCTTATCTGGATCATCAATGAGGTCAGCCCATTCTATCGTTTCCATAACAACTTGACGCCTTGAGTGTGGCGTTTCAAGAATCGGTGTATCTCCGTGGCGGGAAGTTCGCTTAACAGCCGCAACACTTGACACTTGATCAAAGAAAGCTTTTTCTCCTGTGACACTTTCTTCCGAAACTGCACCTCTTAGTCGAGAACCACTTTGCTGAGATAGCATAGTAATATTGTTGCTAAACTGTTGAACGAAAGCAGTAGTAATCTGTGTACTCATAAGTACCTCCGTTTTTTAGTTTAAAATTAAGGGTTTAGTATCGCTACCTAACGTAATGTTAGACGAAAAAAGTATTGGGTCTGCACCCCTTGGACCATTACTGGCTATCCAAATTTCTTTATTATACCAAGTGTAACCGGGCAGATGCTTGTCGATTATTCGTCTGGCGTAATAAATTCCTGTAAACGCAAGGCTTCGGCTACTGCCCATGAGTGCTCTGGATCTTTATTGTTCCAGAATGGCCCACCTTGTCGTTTTATCTCATTTAGTTTTTGTTGCGCGATAGCTGGTGTCATAGCGTTTGTAGTCTTGACGCCCTCTAAACTATCCTCACCAATTTTGCCGCGTATAAAATCCCCTACACCAACAAAAGCACGGACAAAATCTGGATGATCGCCCAGCATACGTCCATCTGCTAATTGCAGTTGTGTAAGATCAGACGCTTGAAACTGTGTTATAGCTGCATTGCCTATCTTTACTTTGTCATCGAACGCTGCACCATATTCGCGTTGCAGTGATTCAATGCCCTCTGTTTTGATTTGCTCCATCTTGCCAGTGTCTACTTGACCCTGTGTCTGAGCAACTTTCTGATATTCGTTGAGCATCGCTTGTGCTTGGCTGTTATTTAATCCAGCTTTCAACGATGTCTGTTTGAACCAATTTAAGAGTCCCTCATCGGCTGTTTGTCCCTCTGGCATAGCAACATCTAATTTGTAGCCATCGACGTCTGACGGCTTTCCTAGACGCGTATAGACCTCATTCCACTGCTCTTCTGTGGCATTACTGCCAGGTAGAGGTATTTTTTCTGCGCCTATCATTGCTTGCTGATGGGCATGAGATTTTAATAAAGACCCTAGATCTTTGTGGTTATCAAAGACTTTGTTTCCTTTTACTTCTTCTGGGATTGCGCTTTTCCAATCAAAAGTGCTATCAGACGGAGCTGCCGTTTCCGACTCCGCTACCTGTTGTACTTCTTCATTCATCGCTTACTATGTCCTCTCTCTCTTTATGATCTGCCAACATATTGTGAATAAACAGCACGACAGAGCGTTGGCCCTCTTTGTATGCTGCTTCGTTTGAGTCTGGAACAAACGTTGGTGTTTTTATATGAAACCGCAGTTCGAGATCTTCCATGACTATCTGTCCGTCTTTAGTGGCGAAAGCACTCTTAAATGCTTCCTTTAGTTCCATTATTGATTTCATTCTTCTTTTTTCTTAAATGTTGGCTTGCAGTAGGCAGAATACGGACTGCCTGTGCCAGCAATATTAATCTGCTGCATATAATAAGTGCATTTTCCGTAGTCCCCTATTTTCCCCTCCTCAATAACTTCTGAGCCTTTCATAATTACCAGAATGAAAACTACCGACTTCATTTATTTATTGCTGCTACCATTGGAGCTGCATTACCAACGGCTTGCGCCTGTTCTGCCAGTTGTTGCTGCTCCATCATCTGTTGCTGTTGTGCCGCACGTTCTTCGCGTTTATTTGCAATATCAACTTCACTCGACACAGCAGATGCGGGTATGCCCAAGATCTTTATTAGATGCTGGGTAACACCATCAAAATCTATATAATCAAATACTGTAGGCTCTATCTGTCCTACTGGCCCAAGTAATTCCAGCAGTTGCGTCATACTTGTTACGTCTACCTGGCGTTGTGCTTTAGCCAACGGTGATACGTACTCAATGTCCAAATCCATATTACGCATGAACTCTGGCGCAACCGGGAACTTATTAGCGCGTGATAATATGTTATACGTCCTAATAATAAGGGGTTGCAGCATCTCAGCTTGGAGTCTTCCCAATACTGGCCCAAGAAGACGCATCTTCTCTTCTGTACGCTGCACCACTTCCGTAGCCGTCATCTGTGGCCCTTGGCTCAAGATTAGCTGGTCAACATAGAAAGCAGAGCGTATAGCCTGTCTTCTCTGGTCTTCCATACTTAGACCCAACGGATTATTTGCACCGATATTTAAGGGCTCGATACGATCTCTTGTGCCAGATCTATAGAAGTTCAAGCCACTAGGCACTGTCTTAATAGGCAGTAGAAATCCATCGTCTGGTACAAGTAACGGTGGATCAACTTGCTTCTGTGCTGCCCTAATCGTTACTTCGCACATTTTGTTCAGCATCTTTATGTCTGGCAGACTGGTATAGGATGGTGAACGCCCATACCCCACTTCGTAGGAGGATTTTAACCAGCGGGGACAGCAGTATGGCAGTTCGTCAAAGCCACTTTCGGACAGCACAACTTTCTCTTCTGGGTCAAAATAGACGGACGCAAAGGGTTTATTCTCACTTGTAGCAAGCGTTGGGTCTAAATCTTCCCTAGGATATACGGCATGAACCAGCTCACGGAGCTCATGTGGGTTCTCCATTATCTGATCTTGCAGCTTTTTACTCAGTTTTTCCAAGCCAAAACGCTTGCGTACAGCACTTCCCGGCATCTTAAACTGACGATATACGGTATCAACACGCCCTTTATCGTTCTCTGTAAGGTAACATTCCCCTATATGGCGCGTCGAGAAGTTAATATCTTTCTCATCATCGGACTCTATAAACATCACAGCAGTGCCGAATGTGATTAAATCATGGTATAACTCATGCACTTGCTCTTGAAAATTAGAGCGTGAGAACGCTTTATACATAATTTCTTCTACAGATTGCAGCCATTCTCTCGCTGTATCGTCTGAATTTAGATCATCTTGTCGATATTGTAGTGAAAACCACTGTGAAGACATGGATGTCAGCATACCGTGCAGACTTGCCGACAAGAGTTCTGCGGCATGAATAGCCGTGCCATCAAATATTAAACTTGTACGTTTGTCCCCAGGTGTCCTTTTACGTGTTATATCGGCTTTACGTGGCACTACATAGTCAGCTATTTCTTGCCAATGGCTTTCCCAAGTAGTGCGCTGGTTTTCTAATGAAGACAGTTTTTCGGCTAAAACCTCTGCTAGTTCGTCGGCCATCTATCCTCCTAATGTTGTTTTTGTACCGCTACCCATAGATCCTGTAAGTAGTGGTTTTCGTATCGGTGTTGCACCAAGAGCACCCGCTGGCCCTGTTAATACTGTTCTCGATCTGCCTTTGCCTGTACCAGAATACCCACCTTGACTTGTTGAACCAACTGCACTCTTTGGTGTTATCGGTTCTGGTTTTTCTGGCTCTACTATAGGAGTTGGCTTTGGAGCTGGTGGTGGAGCCGGGGGCTGTTGTACTGGTTCTGGCTGCGGTTGTGTCTGTGGTGATCCTTTGCCCATTATAATACCCTTATATCTTCTTTTAATAGTCCATAGACCAAGGCATCTTCGTTACCGAAATAGCGTCTTAGTCTACCCTCTTGCTTAAATCCTATGCCTGTTATTAACCGTCGGCTCTGTACATTACTTTCATTGCACATGGCCGATACACGCTGGACTTTCATTACCTCAAAACAATAGTCGTACATCATGCGTATATACTTTCTCTGAAATATACGCTTGTCTTCGGCTACACAAAACAGATGCACATCGTTTCCTGTGTATTCCGAAAAGACAAATGATCCTACAATCGTACCGTCCTTGCGAAACCCATAGGCTTGTGCATCCTCTTCGCCCTGTATCTTATCGAGCCGTAATCGTTCCTTTAACCAATTAACAAAAGGGTGTGGGTTATTAGTTACCAGATCCACTTAACAAACCCTTACCAGCCTGTGTTGTCGTGGTTTCCTTACCAAGACCCTGTGGGCCTGTCAGTACTGTCTGCTTAAACCCTACCTTATTTGGATCAGCCATCTTCTTTTGTGTCTGCACACGTACCGTCTTGTCTGGCCTTACTACCTTGTCCGGCTCTACTGCTGGAGTTGGTGGGGGTGGCGGTACTGGTGGCATTGTTGGTGCACTTTTCATATATACGCTCCAAGTGGATTATAACTGTCTTCGGCCATCGCTTGCGGCGGTTGTGAGTAGTCCCTATTCTCTCGAAATCCCACAGCAAGGTATCTATAGGCGTCTGCATAGTGGGACGCCCAAGAGTGAACTGGTGTCGTTCTAAATACCCTATTCTTCTCATTATATGCCCTATGGTAGTGGCGTAAGGCATCCAGCAGCTCTTTACAGTTCGCACGATCAAACCATAGCCGTGAGAAAAATAACTTGCCCGCGTGAATACCATCTTCTAATGGCAGCTTCGGAACTACACGAAAATTCAAACCAAGATCATACGCGATCTCTCTTCTTGATTTTCCTGTGCCTAGTTCCCTTACCTCTATATCATGGGGTGCGTTATGTGTGCCGTATAGATAGCCTTTCTGATCCAAGACCCTACAATAGTGCGGCAGTCCCTCACCCCTGTTTTCATAGCAATCAATAACATGGACAGCACGGCCAATAGTCTGCGTAAAAATTATACACGTACTATCGTTGATACCTAAGTCCCACCACGTATCGACCCTTGTAGTTTCGTCATAAGGCACATCCGTTATATGCCCTTTACCCATTATTGTTTCTATCTCTTTTCCATAGATAGCTCCGGCTACGTTTGCCGTCCAAGAACATTCAAACTCTTGATTATACTGATCCTCAGACATAGCTGCCTTGGCAGACTCCAGTTCTTCGTCATCGAGCAATCCTGTTTCCGATGCCTTGTATATAGCTGTAATCCAGTGCTTATCTGCCTGTGCAGCTTCATACATATCATAAAAAGCATTCATACCTCTGGGCGTACCCACAATCATTGCCCAGCCCTTACGATCCGATAATGCTGGTCTTAGCACCTCTGGAAACAAGCTCTCCGGCATATCACTGAACTCGTCGGCACAAACACCATCCAAATAAATTCCACGAATGGCATGAACGTTTTCAGCACCCAACAACTGTATACGCGCACCATTCGGTAAATCACATCGCAGTTCCGTTTCGTGAAACCTAACTTTAGGAATCCCACCCGCGAATGTTTTCAAATAATCCCAGGTAATCATCTTTGCCTGTCGATAGGTGGGCGCAATGTAGGCATACCGTGGATTCTCTTTTGTGTTGAGAACAGCATCCCTTAACAGATGATTAATCGCCATTACTGTCTTGCCAAAACGTCTATGGCATACGACAACTGCCCATCGCTTCGTCTTTAACCTGGCGTGTAGCTCCTTTTGTAGCGGTCTGGGCGAGTATGGTATTTTTATTTCCATGATTGACTCAGTGAGTGTTAGACACTCTGTTCTTTGGTTATTACGCTATAGCAGAGGGCGACCAGTTTTGGGGGTATAAGGGGGGTCATAGATCCCTAGAAAATACTAAAAGTAGGTACGTTCCCTACGTCCTACGCTAATAAAAACAATGACTTACATAGTTTATTGACAAGTTTGCTGACAAACCATGCAATAAGTTCAAAATAAGGACGGATGGATGCTTCGCGCGTGAGCAGTGACAAAGTACATCGAATGCACCTACTCATTCCAACTTAACTTGATTGTCCCACTGACTTGTGGTGCTAGATCTTCTGGTTTATTACGAATACCTCCAAGTGGTTGCAACTGTCGTTTCCTCTTGTCCAAAGCATCTACCTTTAATCTCTTGTACTGTACTGTTGCCATTGCAATCTTAGGGTCACTTGGTAATGGTTCGTTGATTATGTCCATTATACGGTCTTCTAAGTCCTCTCCTTGGATTGCTCTAGCTTTTGAGTACATTTCCCATGCTTTCTCGTCAGATTGCACATGACGGTAAATTGTACGTTTAGAGGGCAAATTATCCGTATTGTCGCAAATTTGGGTCAAAGACTCTCCATCCATCAATCTGTTGCAAATCTGCTCCATTTGTTGTGAAGTGACCTTAGTCATGCTATTTCTTCTTTTTTGGCTTAAAACCGCCCTTTTTTGCTTTCATCTTGGCATAAGTCTTCGGATCGATCGTTGTGTTCTTTTTTGACCTCGATGTACCAGCTTTCTTCCGGGCATTCATATTTCTGTATAAACTCATAATTTACCTCTTTTTTGTAGGTTTCTTGCCTGTTTTCTTCTTAGCTGCAGCAATAATGTCACCGCGTGTTATTTTGTTTTTGTTGCCGTACATTGCAGCTAATTTCTTTTGTTTTGGAGTCTTTGGCATCTTATTTCCTCTTTTTGTTGCGATTAGCAAAATTACGTGCCGCTTCGACACTGCCAAACCCCCAGGCTTTCAATGCTAATGCTTTACGTGTTGGTTCACCGTTAGGCTTTTTCATTGGCCCTTTCATGCCAGCAAAACGTGCAGCAAAAGATACACGGCGGGGATTTGTACCAGATTTTACTGGTGCTTTGAGGTTTGCGCCCTCAGTACGTTTAAAATGGGCTCGTCCAGCTTTGTTCAGCCCACCCTTGGGATTTTGATGTTTCTTTTTTACCATGATCTAAAAATGGTGGCCCTCTCGTCAACTTTGCGAGTAAAACAGAGGACCATATAGTTTAAAGGAAGTATGTGTATGAAAAAAACCGACGTACCAATCGTCGAATTATACAAAGTGTAAGTACATTTTCAGTACATTCATACCATAAATTGTCCTGTCTATGTATTTTTCCTATCGGATAACGTCACAACTTGTAATAAAGACGTACTAAAGCATCGAAATACCTCTTTTTTACAGTACGTGCATCAATGTGCATTTTACGTCCTATCTTGGCCCATGATGGCCCTCGATCACGGAATGCAGCACTGTGCGCCGTTGCCCATATAAGTTGTTTATCCTCTTTTGTCATGCCTGTAGTGTTGAGAATATCGATAGCTTGCTCAAAACGTGTTATTTGCTGTGGTGTTGCTTTAGGTAGTGAGGGTGCAAAGTCTGTCCAGCCATAGCTCTGCCATGATTTGACGTACTCCGGCCATGATGCCATCTTTTGTTTTTTTATTGCTGGGGGTAGTTTGCGCTCTGTTTCGGCAGCTTCCATGAACAAATCATCAAGAAACACCATACTTTTGTATTTGGTATCCCTAGTCATAGTACTACGTTGTACCTATGTACTAGTAAGTACAACATTCTAAGTTTTAGATTCAGAGTTGATTGGTATAAGCTAGTACAGTACAACGTTGTACTGCGTCTTCGACGATTGTAACGATCTATAAAAAATCCTGTCAACACCTAATATTGCTCCGTGTCACTACATGGCATCCCATGTCTTTCTGTTGCTTAACTTTCTTCATCGTCGATCATAATTCGCATTATTACCTCTGGAATATCCGGTACAATGGCATTGCCAATTGCTTTCAACTTTTTGGCTCTGTCTGGTATGTCTGATCCAACTCTTGCAATTCCAAGTTCGAGCTCAGCCAGTGGCGTGGATAACCCATCAGATAAGTGCTCACCCAT
>MDSZ01002305.1_pt1 | contig 11522 bp, 8 predicted proteins | sample 811201 | NCBI WGS metagenome assembly MDSZ01 (sample SAMN05326647, study PRJNA326480) | marine metagenome | isolation source: seawater | place: Indian Ocean: North | collected 2010 | reverse complement strand
GCCTTGGGCGGACGAGCTTTTTCCCGCATATTGGCGGTCATGCCGGCCGCTGCGACCAAAGCGCGTATCATCTCCGGCGCATTGGCAGGAATGCCCCGCTCCCCTGCCAATCGTGCTTCGCGAATTCGGCGTGCCTCGCCAAGCACCGTGGCGCGCATGTCATCGGCCTTCAGGATCGGCTTTAGACTGCCGATATGGGAGATTTTAAGGTCGAAGGGGTCGGGAAACGCCTCCACCAAATCTTGCGGCAGTCGGGCAAGGTCAAGATACCGGCTCAGCCAGGCCTCTGACTGGTTGAGCCGCTTAGCCATCTGCTTCTGACTGCCGGCATAATAAAGGTCGAGCGCCTTTAAATAGTCACGCGCGCGCTCCAGGTCACTTAGGTCCGCCCGCGCGCGATTTTCCAGGTCCGAGATGCGGAACGCTTGCTCATCCGTTAAGTCCCTGATTTCAACGAGATAGCGTATTTCAGGATGATTATGCTGGCGCAGCCAGGACACCGCCCAATGCCGGCGGGCGCCGCAGATCACCTCATAATCATAATCGGGGTCTTGCACGCGCCGGACAATCGCAGGCACTTCCTGCTTACCCTGCGCCACTATGCTTTCGATAAGGTCGTTGCAGCGCTCTTCATTCAGCGCCGCATAATCCCGGTTGTGCCGATCCCAGATGCGGCACCGAGCAGGATCGACAAGCTCCTGCGGGTTATTGACCACCGACCCAGACGCCAGTTCCGCCAACCGGTTGTTGCGCCCCCCCAGCACGCCAACGCCCAGGCGCGAAGGCCGCCCCTGTCCCTCGGCCGCAGGCTCCACTGCGGACACCAGGTCGGCCATGAAGCTCTTGTTCCGGGAGTTCATGCTCGCTCTCCTCCATGCCAAATTGCAGGGCTGCAATTTCTCCTGTTCATGCGTGGCCCGCCTTGCGCAAGCGTCCCAGATGGCTGGGCCATGTTTTACGGATCTCCAGCTCGATCTCCGCATTCACTCCGTCGAGATAGGTCAGACACCGGTCGCGAACCGCCTTGCTGGTCATCGGACCTTCCAGCTCGTAGACCGTCATCAACCGCGCGGTCGCATTGTCGATTTCCGCTGAATCCTTGAGCGGCGTGCGCACCATCGCATTGCCATAGACTTGTCGCATCAGATCCAGCAGCCCCTTCTGCATGGATTTGCCCTCGTCCACCTTCGACGCCACGAACCGCAGGAAAGCGAGTTGCGGCGCAAGGTCGTAGGATGCGAGTTCCTGGATCGTCTCGTCCAGCATCGCCAGGAAGGCGGTCGTCGAGGAAAAGTCCATCACCGTGGGGGGCACCGGGACCACCAGGGCATTGGCTGCGCGCAACACCGACAGGGAAATCGCGCCGAGCGCTGGCGGCGGGTCCAGGATGATCACATCATAAAGATCCTGGACCGACGCGATGCCATGCGCCATGCGGTCCAGCAAAGTCCCCTGCCCCCGCGCCATGCGGGCGGCCAGTTCATATTCCGACTGGAACAGTCGCAAATTGGCGGGGATCAGGTCCAGCCCGTCAAAATGCGTCTTCTTGATCGCATAGTCGAGCGACGCCCGCTCCCCCTCGCGCAGATAGGGGTACAGGGTTTCGTCCTCATCCAGATCGAGATCGGGCACATAGCCAAACAGAGTCGTGGCCGACGCCTGGCTGTCACAATCGATCAGGAGCACTCGATAGCCGCGAATGGCCAGATATTGGGCAAGGTGCACCGACACGGTTGATTTGCCGACACCGCCCTTAAAATTCTGGACCGCGATGATCGAGCATGGGTCTTCGGGTTCCCGCCACGGCCGCGTGCCAAAAGTGCCGCGCATATCGTTGAGTTGCGCGAGCGTGTAACCCATACGCCGCCCATTGTCCGCACGGGGAGGGGGGACAAGGCGGCCATCGCTTTCCGCCTCCCGAATCGCTGCTGTCGTTCGCCCCACTAGGTCGGCGGCCTTTCCGATCTGGAAAGTTGGCTCGCGCCGTTCGTCGGCTCGCGCGTTGCGTGCAGAATTGCGCAGCTTTTCGAGGACAGAAGAGGACCGAGAGGCTAGAGTGGCAACGTCCAGTGCTTCCCCCAGCCGCACTTGTTCAAATGCGGAAGCCATAGCTGCTCCTTGTGAAACTGGCGTACTACATCTTCGATTTTCACTTTCCCGTCAATATGCGCGTAAAATTCACAAATCCGCGTTGTAGCTTCAACGCATCGTAAATTGTGCTACCTATCCTGACCTAATGGGGGCGGTCGGCATGACAGAGCCTGATGGATCCTGACCTTTTGGGGGACGGCGATACCAAATTGCAGGGCTGCAATTCTTGATTACCCTGCAATCGGCGCAGTGATCCCTTGCAGGGTAGACGCATGATGCCGAAGGAATCGGTAGACGTTCCAGGCATCAGATTATTCGGTTTGAATCTCTCTCCCTGGATTCCAGGCATTCGCGATTCCTGGGTGGCGCCGAAGGGGGGGGCGCTGCGCATCAGCAGATGGAGCATGAGCAGAGCAATGGTTCAGACATTACGAACCTCCCCGTGTATCAAGCCGCCCGAACAACCAGCGACGCCCTTGGCTCCCGTTCCAATAGGCGGGTGCGCCAGCGGATCATCAGCGGTGGCAAAAGCCGGTTTATGAAAACGATCGCGCACACCCCCACCGGAGATGCGGGCGCACGCACGACTTAGGCGAGCGGCAAAGGGGCGCCGTCGCGATTTGTCCGCATGCATGTAGCGCCCTTGGCGCTCATGCTTTGCATCGACGGGCGCCAGCTATGTTGATGGTCCAAAGGCTAACCCCAACGTAGTTCGACGTAAATATGATAGGCGACATCTCAGGTCGCCTCATTCGCCCTTTAGGAAAAATTGCAGGGCTGCAATTATTACGATGGACGCCCCCGCCGCGCGAAGAATGCCTCGCAAAATCCCTTCCACGACTTTTCAAGCTTGACGCCTGATAGGCTGTCGAGCCGGTCGCCCATGGCCTCCCGATAGGCATCGGCAATCAGGTCGACGTCCCACCCGCCGCCATGACGCAAGCCTATGGCTCGTGCCGCCTGCTCTGTCGTCCCGAAATGCAGCCTGCCACGCGGAAACCGCGCCCAGGGCGTCGCCGCCTTGTCGCGCGCCCGCTCTTCGCTCACGGTCAGCGACGTTGTCGCGGCAGACAGCAAATGCGTGACCTCTGCCGGGTCGGCCAGATCTTCATCCCGCCCAATTGCGATCACAGTTTCCACCGCATGCTCTCGCCTGGCCTTCCTACCGGCGGAGTGGCGCGCCAATTCATCCACTGTCGCGATCTGCGATGGCGCGCCCTTAGGCGCAAAGCGGAATATGATCTCCACCACGGCGCGGCCGCGGCGGATTTCCTCCCATTCCACCGTAAAATGGGCCAGCTGGTCGATCTCCGTCTTTGCGATCTTGAGCACCTTGCGACGCAACTGTGCAAAATCGCCATATTTGTCCGGATCAATACCCAAAGCTGCCCTGAGCCCGACGATATCGACCTTCCATACAGGCTGCCGGCGGTGCAGACGCAGCGCGCCCTCCTCGTACAGCTTGAGGGCGTAAGCCGAGCGGAAACCCAGCACTGCCTGCCGGTTCATGACGGCATAGGTCTCTGATTCCTGGATCAGCCGCCGTGCATCGGGCGTGAACTGCCATTCAATCCAGCCGGTTTCCTTGTCCCCGTCCTCGACCTCTTCCCACGATGCCTGGATCAAATTGAACCGCTTGGTAGCGCGCTTTCCCCGCCAGCTTTTGTCGTCTTCGGCGAACAGCGTCCGGTGCAATTCTTCCAGCATATCGACGATCCGCTCGTTGCCCTTGTGGCCGCGCCGGATATCCGCCTTGCGCATACGATGCGGAATATCACGCCAGGCATCGCCCCCCGCCGTCAGGATCATGAGGGCGAGCAGGCGCGAAGCGGTCAGGCTGAGTGACTGACCCTTGACGAACCGCACCTCGACCAACCGACCGGGTTTGACGAATTCATCGCTGCCCTTGCGCGACAGCGCGGCCGCGACTCGCATCGATCGCGGCGTCGCGGCCGCCTCTTCGCTTTGCTGTTGCTCGATGCCTGCAGATTCGTCCATGGCGCCACCCCGTCGATCGCGCCAGAAATGCCTGTCCTGACAGCGAAGGTCAAGTCAGGACAGGATAGGCCGGTTTGGATGCCCCCATCAGGTCAGGATAGAAATTCGCTCTGCTCAATAGGAATCTTTGTTTCACCCCGAGTCGCGGACTTGTGAGCCCCTGGGCGCATCGATGCCCGAATTTACGCCCTATGGGGTGCTCATGCTCGTTCCCCCAAGCGGTCAGGACGGTCCCCAAGAAGGCAGGATAAGCCCCCCATTGGGTCAGGCTTGCGCCCCCACAAGGACAGGGAATCACCCCCACCTGGTCAGGTCAGTGCTGAATCCCGCTGCGAAAAGAATAACTTACATATGGCGAATCTTAGAATCTTTAGAATCCTGGAATCTCCCGCCGCTGACGCGACGGGCATGGTTCGATATTTTGATCTTTTATGGTCGCAATTGCACAGGCAGCAACTGTCATTCCGACCAATCCCACGGCACCGAGACATCCTGCCAGATGCTCGGTTCTGACCGGTCCAACGGATTGCGGCCGTTGCGCGGAACATCGGGCGGTGCGGCAACGGGTATCGCATAATGACGATAGCTTGCCTGCCCGGTGCGTTCGATCAGCAGCCCCGCCTCTGCCGCTATGGTCAGCAACTTGATCGCACCTGCGCTGGTCAGCTGTAAATGCCGCGCCGCCATTGCGCTTGTTACATAGGGCCGCAACATTGCGAGATGCAGCACGTCACCCAGCCGCCCAGCGCGCCGCCGCGAGTCCAGAAAATGGCGTGCGCGTGCGGCAAAACCGCGCAGGCGAAGCTCCAGGTCCAGCAGCATCTGCACAGCATCCCGAATGGCGTCCAGCCATAAGCGCTCCAGCGCAGCGTCTCGCGCCATCCGCCATCCGCTCTGTCGCGTGTCGAGACCCAGGGCGATCAGGCCGCCATGCGACCCATTCCAGCGCCCCGGTCCCCATCGATCCCCAATCAGCAGGCTGGCGGCCAGATCGCTCCGACCAAGGGGCGCGTGCGATCGCCAGGACGCAGCGACATGCGCGCTGGCGATCAGGGGAGGGGAGGGGCGCCAACGCTCTATCGCCCGCTGCCAAGTCTCCACGCGCGCGATCATGTCATCCAGTATTGGCCCGTTAACCACCCCGCTATCGCCCATCGGGTCTGGTTTCATGCCAAGCCAGTCCAGCACCGCCATGGCGTCGCCTGCCAGCGCGTCCAGACTGATGGGCGTTCCGATGGACCGTCGCCCCAGGCTGAGGTCGAAGGTCGATGTTCTTACCGTGCCCCGGCCGTCAATCTCGATATCATGGTCATGCAATGGAACGGCATCGATCGCGGCCAGTGCCTGACGTTCAGCGACCTGGGCGCGCACACGGAAGGCCGCGCGAACCGGGCTGAGCCGCATGCGCTCGTCCAGGCGGCCTAAAGCCTCCTGCGCATGCGCATAAGCGAGCTGCCGATCTTCCTCCAAGGGCCGCCTCCTGTCCTATATATGGCAAGGTATGATAATCTTTTTAATATCAGCAAGAAAGATTCGTTTATTCAACGATAAATACCGCTTGGGAAAGTCAACTGTATGCGCCAATCACGCGCTTGCACCGCGTCGGCCCTCCCAAAATCACCCCCAAGCGGCGTCAGCGTCGCCGGCGTCAGCCATTAAGATTTTGCGCAACAATCGGCGCCAGCCGGCGGGCGATCACTGTCACGCCTCGCGCATTGGGATGGATGCCGTCAGGCAGAAGCAGCGCCCGGTCGCCCAGCACCCCGTCCAGCATGAAGGGGTAAAGCGCGGCGTCATATTTGTGCGCCAGATCCGGAAAGATGGGGTTGAACGCAGCGGCATAATCGGCCCCCATATTGGGCGACGCGAGCATGCCGGTCAGCATAACCGGGATACCGCGCGCCTTGGCTTCGCGCAGGATCGCGTCCAGATTGTCGCGCGTTTCCTGCGGCGACAGCCCGCGCAGCATGTCGTTGCCGCCAAGCCCGACCAGCATCAGGTCCGGCGTACGCGGCAGCCCGTCGAGCGTGAAGGCCAGCCGGGCGCGCCCCGCCGTCGTCGTGTCGCCCGACACGCCGGCATTCACCACCTGCGCCTTGAGGCCGCGGTCGGCCAGCGCGCGCTCCAACACCGGCGCCAGCCCTTGTCCCTGGTCCAGATTATAGCCGGCATAGAGACTGTCGCCAAACGCCACGACCAGTTTGCGGTCGGCCGATGGCGTCGCCCGGGCCGGCGGCTCCACCCTCTGCGCCTGTTCTCTCGCCGGGGGAGGGGGCGGCGCGTCAGGAGAACAACCCGCCGTCAGATGGACAATCAGCGTCAATGCCCCATATTGCGTCAACCTGCCCGCCAAGGACCCATTCCCTTCATGCATTCGCCACTCGATCCTGCAACTATCGCCATCCGTGCCCAGGATGTCACGCTTCAGCTTGGAACCCGCGAGGCCCCGGTAACGATCCTCAAGGGGATCGACCTGCATGTGCAGCGCGGGCAGAGCGTCGCCATATTGGGCGCGTCGGGATCGGGCAAAAGCTCGCTGATGGCGGTGCTGACAGGGTTGGAGCGGGCAAGCGGGGGAAGGGTGGAAATTGGCGGGGTCGATTTCGGCGCCTTGGGGGAGGATGATCTGGCGCGCGCCCGGCGCGGTCGGATCGGCATCATCCTCCAATCCTTTCATCTGCTTCCCACCATGACCGCGCTGGAAAATGTCGCGGTGCCGCTCGAACTGGCGGGGCAGGCGGACGCCTTTGCCATTGCTGCTGACGAATTGCGCGCGGTCGGCCTTGGCCACCGGCTGGATCATTATCCCGCGCAATTGTCGGGTGGCGAGCAACAGCGCGTCGCCATCGCGCGCGCGGTCGCGCCACGCCCCACCTTGCTCTTTGCCGACGAGCCCACCGGCAATCTGGACGCCGCGACTGGCGCGGCGATCATGGACCTGCTGTTTGAACGGCAGGCGGCGGCGGGGGCGACGCTGCTCATCATTACGCACGACGCCGCGCTGGCGCAGCGCTGCGAGCGCATCATCGAAATGCGCGACGGACGCATCCTGTCGGATCACATCGCGTGAGCCGGCTTGGCTGGCGCGCAGCGTGGCGCATTGCCCGTCGCGACCTGCATCTGGGCTTTCGCGGCCTGCGCCTCCTGTTCCTCTGCCTGTTTCTGGGCGTTGCGACGCTGGCCGCGATCGGCAGCCTGACCAGCGCGATCACGCAGGAACTGCGCGATCGGGGACGGCTGATCCTGGGCGGCGATATCGAAATCGGCATGACCCAGCGCGAAGCCAGCCTGGGCGACAAACAGGCTTTTCGTCAACTTGGCGCGCTCAGCCAAACTATCCGCATGCGCGCCATGGCCCAGCGGGTGGGGCAGGGGAGGGGGAACGCACCGCCCGCCATCCTGACCGAGCTCAAGGGGGTGGACGCTGCCTATCCGCTTTATGGCGCGCTGGCGTTGCGGCACGGCATCTATCGTCCGCTTGATGCCGGCGATATCCTGATCGGCGACGCTTTGTCCCAACGGCTGGGCATCGGTCGCGGCGCAAAGCTGCGCTACGGCGACGCGCTCTTCACCGTCCGCGACATCATCGTGGATGAGCCCGACCGGCTGGGGGAGGGCTTCACCCTGGGACCGGTGGCGATCACGTCCCTGTCGGGGCTGCGTCGGACCGGCTTGATCCAGCCCGGCAGTCTCTATTCCACCAAATATCGCATTCGCCTCGACCCGCGCTATGACGCGGCAACCGTGCGCAAGGATTGGGAAAAGGCGCGCGCGGGCGAAGGCTGGACGTTCAAGGATCGCGATCGCGCCGCGCCCGGTGCCAATCGCTTCATCAACCGGATGGGGCAGTTCCTGTCGCTGATCGGCCTTGCCGCCCTGGTCATCGCCGGGATCGGCGTCAGCAACGGGGTCGCTTCCTATCTCGCGGGCAAGCGCAATGGCATTGCGACGCTCAAGGTGCTGGGCGCAAGCGCGGCGGACATCGCACGCATCTACCGCTTGCAGGTGGGCGCCGTCGCGCTGCTGGGCATTGCCGCAGGGCTCGTCGTCGGCGCGGTGCTGCCCCCGCTCGTGTTCGCGCTCGCGGGCGACGTGCTGCCGGTCAGCCCGGGTTTCCGCCTGTTCCCGCTGCCGCTGGCGACAAGCGCGCTCTATGGATTGCTCATCGCTTTTCTCTTCACGTTCCCGCCGCTGGCCCGGGCGCGGACCCAGCCCGCCGCCGCCTTGTTCCGGGGTGCGATCGAACGTCGCTCCGGTTTTGACCGACGCAGCCTTGCCGCCATGACGCTGGCCGGCCTGCTGCTCGTCGCGCTGGCGCTTGGGACGGCGGGCGATCCGCTATTCTCCGCGGCGGTTCTGGGCGCGGTCGGCGCGGTTCTGCTCCTGCTGCTTGGCATCGGCATCGCCGTGCGCCGGATCGCCCGGAGCCTGCCCCGGCCCCGCCGTCCCTGGCTGCGGCTGGCGCTCGCCAATCTCCATCGGCCCGGCGCGCAGACGGCCGCGCTCATCGTTGCGCTTGGCCTTGCTCTTACCCTGTTCGTAACGCTCGCCGGGATCGAAACCAGCCTGGATGCGGAAATCCGGCAAGTCGTGCCCAAGAAAGCGCCGGCGCAGATCGTGCTCGACATCCCCGCGTCGCAGCAGCAGCGCTTCCGCACTATTGCCCGGGCGCAGGCTCCCGAAGCGCAACTCAACATCGTGCCCGTCCTGCGCGGCACCATTACCGGCTATGGCGACACGCGCGTTGCCGATCTTGCGCAACTGCCCGAAGGTGCCTGGTTCCTGCGCGGTGAACGCGGCGTCACCTACAGCGCGGCCTTGCCCGAAGGCAGCGATCTGGTCGCAGGCACCTGGTGGCCGACCGACTATCGCGGTCCGCCCCTCGTCTCGCTCGACGCGGAAGCGGCCCGCACGCTGGGCATCGGCGTGGGTGACAGGCTGACCGTCTCGATCCTCGGGCGAGAGATTACGGCGCGCATCGCCTCGCTGCGCAAGGTCAACTGGGATACGATGGGTTTCAACTATGTGCTCGTCTTCTCGCCGGTCACATTGCAATCCGCGCCCCACAGCGTTGCTGCCACCATCACCATGGACCCGCGCCACGACACCGCCATGACCCGCGCCCTGCTGGCGGCCTTCCCCGGCGTGTCGGTCATTGCGGTGGGCGATGTCATCGATCAGGTCGGCGCCATCCTGACACAAATGTCGCGCGCCATTCTGGTTGCGGCCTCGGTCGCCATTCTGGCCGGCATTGCGGTGCTGGTGGGCGCCATCGCCGCCGCGCGCCAGTCGCGCAGCTATGACAGCGTCATCCTCAAGACGCTGGGGGCGACCCGGCTGCAACTGCTGGGCGGTCAGGCGCTGGAATATGGCCTGCTCTCGGTTCTGCTGGCGGTCGTGGCGCTGGCGCTTGGCAGCGCGGCGGCCTGGTTCGTCATTGTTCAGGTCTTCGATTTTACCTGGTCGCCCGACTGGGCGGTCATGCTGGGCACCCTGGCGGGCGGAGCGTTTCTGACACTCGGCATCGGCCTTGCCGGCGCGCTGCCGCTCCTGTCGGTCCGCCCCGCCCGCGCTCTGCGACAGGTCTGACGGGGCAGGGGGGCGTCGACCGCCAGCATCGTCCTGGGTCTGCGCGTCTGGTTCTGACGCCTGTCTTGACGGCAGCGGGGACCAGTCGGTTATTTGACCTTGGCCAGCGCGGCCGTCATCCGCTTGGCGGCGAAGGGGGGCAGCTTCACTGCTTTCGCTGCGGCGATATCGGCTGGCGTCACCTTGCCCACCTGGACCAGGGCGACCATGCCCATCGAATAATGCGGCATGCATTTGATGCCATAAAGACCGGGCTTGGTCACGGTCATCGTCACTTCCTTGTTCATCGCCCCCTTCATCGGCGTCGCGCCCGTTGGCAGCATATTGGCCATGGTTTCGGCATTATGGCTGGGATTGGTCGGCAAAAACCGGATCTTGTCGCCTGGCGCGGCTTTGACGAAGGACGGTTCGAACACCATCGCGCCCTCCGCGCCCTGGTTCTTCATATGGACGATGATCTCCTTGGCGGCCGCGGGCAGGGGCGACAGCAGCAGTGTGGCGACCGACAGGCGAAGAATGACGGGACGGATCAAGGCTCTCTCCATTGGATGGCTCGGCGTAGGCCGCCGGATTGCCAAAGAAAATGGGGGTTTTCCCTGACCCGGCGCAATGGGCCATTGGTCCAAGGTCCCTGTTCGGACTGCGTGGGTCGTCGGTCATTCGGGCCGGTTGCGTTCGGGACTGACAGGCTCCAGCCGCAAGCCCAGGTCCCGCCAGCCATCGCTCCCTTCCGCCAGCCACCAGATAGGCCGATAGCCCGCGCGCTGCAGCCGTCGCGCCGCATTCCAGCTCATCCAGCAATCGGCCAGGCAAAAGACGATGACTGGCATATCGGCGCGCCCTGCGGTCAGCCGCGTCACGCCGCCGATCAGCCATCGTTCGACGGCCGGATCAATGCCACCCCTGCCGCTTTCGGGGAACCAGTGCGCGCCGGGAATCGTCATTCGCTCTGGCTTGCCCCCCGCACCGGGATCGACCGGCGTCACGTCGATGAACAGGGCATCGACACCTGGCCGCAACATCGCTGCGGCCTGGGGTGCGATCCGGGTAACGCCGTCGGGCGCGCGCCGCGTCGGCGCGCGATAATGGGCGATCCGATATCCCGCGCTGTCGAATGCAGATGCGTCCGCCCCCGCAGGCGCAGCGATCGACAGCATCATCCACGCGATCCCCATCGCCAAATCCTTCCGCGTCATCGACCCAAGGTGCAATGGTATCGCAAGGCGGCCTGCCTTACCTCCTGCACTTAGGGAGAAGGGATATGAAGGCCAGAATGGCGCTGCTGCTGGCGCTGATCGCCGCGCCGGGGCAGGCGGCGCAGGATTATCCCGCCGATCCGTTGGGATCGCCCATGTGGCGCGCTCATGCCCTCACCTTGTTCGGCCACGATCCGGTCCGGTTCGACGCACGGGTGAAGGTCGAATTTCCGGCCATAGCAGAGGATCAGCGCGCCTTTCCCGTCGCCATCGACGCGCGCGGAATTCCCGGAGTCCGGCGGATGCTGCTCTTTGCCGATCTCAATCCCATTCCCGTCGCGATCGACTATCGGCCGATCCATGCCGCGCCTTATGTCGCTACCCGCATCAAGCTCGACCAGCGAACGCCGGTGCGCGGGGCGGTGCAGCTGGCGGACGGCCAGTGGCTGGTGTCGGGTGGCTGGATCGATGCGGCGGGCGGGGGCTGCTCCACGCCGCCGGTCAGCCGGGTGAAGGGCGACTGGGCCGATCATCTGGGCGAAATTCGCGGCCGCGCCTGGCCGCAGCAAAATGGCGCGCGGCTGCGGCTTGGCTTCCGCCACCCCATGGACACGGGCCTCGTCGCCAATATCGCGACCTATCATCTCG
>MDSZ01226493.1_pt1 | contig 11523 bp, 9 predicted proteins | sample 811201 | NCBI WGS metagenome assembly MDSZ01 (sample SAMN05326647, study PRJNA326480) | marine metagenome | isolation source: seawater | place: Indian Ocean: North | collected 2010 | reverse complement strand
TATAAAGTAAAGTATCAGAATTAAGACAACTGGTGATATATCAATCCCTCCTAAATTTGGAAGAAAATTTCTTATCGGATTAAGAAGAGGATCAGTTAATCGCTTTGTTCCAAAGTAAATAGCTATAATAATTCTATTTTGGGTATTAAAAATACTCATAGCCAATAACCAACTAAATATAACATTAATAATTAATACCCAGGTATAAAGATTAATTATTTGATCAAAGAGAATTATAAGTGAATTCATGATTTATCCATAAGAAAGTAATTATCTAAAAAGGAGTCTAACCACATATTGATTTTTTTTCCATGACTAAGTCTTTGATGCATTTGATATTGACGTTTTTGAGCACCTTTTTCTCTTAACATATAACCCGCATAATATAACCACCTTAAATGCATTTTAAGATTTACTTCTGGATGAAACTGTATCCCCACAGCATTTTTATACTTGAATGCTTGTTGTGGAAATGTTTCACCGTAAGCGAGAACATCACACTCATTTGGTACTTTAAAGCCCTCTTTATGCCATTGAAAAAATGTTTTTTGATTTTTAAATATTTTATGCCCGTCTCCAGTTGGCTTTAAGTCATAAAATCCAATTTCAAACTGCTGATCCTTTGCGCGCTGAACTGTTCCACCCAAATTTTTTGCAAGCATTTGAGCTCCAAGACATATTCCAAGTAAAGGCTTGTTTGAATTTAATGCAACTGAAATCCAATCGATTTCAAGTTTTATATAATCTAAATTATCATTTGCGCTTGGAGGGCCGCCATAAATCACTGCTAAATCATGATCATTCATTGTGATCGGTAGTTTTTCACCAATGACTGGGCGACGCACATCCAATTCATAACCTCTGTCTCGTAATTTCAAACCAACATCACCTGTACTTGACCGAGGCTGATGTACAATCATTAATGCTTTTTTTGATTTCATCGTAATATAACGAAGTTACATTGCGCTGAGACCGCCATCAAGAACAATTTCTGTACCCGTCATAAACTTTGACTCATCAGACGCTAAATATAAAATCGCATAAGAGACATCGTCAGTATCTCCAATTTTATTCATTGGTATTTGTCTGGCAAGCTTTGCAACTGCTTCCTCGGCGCCAAATGCTTGTTTTATTGGATCAAGTATTGGAGTGTTCACAAATGCTGGATGTATGGAGTTGCAACGGACATCGTAGCCTTTTTTTGCACAGTACAATGCAACTGATTTACTGAGTAATCTAACTCCAGCTTTAGAGGAATTGTAAGCAGCAGTATTCCATCCAGCAACAATTCCTGAAATTGATGAAATATTTATTATCGAACCTTGACCCGAACTGCTCATTTTTGGAATAGCATATTTACAACCAAGAAATACACTATCCAAATTCACTTCGTGAACTTTTTTCCATATTTCAAAATCTGTAGAAACAATATCTGATCCAAGAGATATACCAGCACTATTTACGAGAATATTAATTTGACCAAATTGCTTTTCAGTTTCCTCAATAAGATTTATCCAAGATTGTTCATCAGTGACATCATGCACAAATGTACTAAACTGGGTCGTGCTAAAATCTTTTAATCTATCAGGCATAGTTTCCATAACCTCTGCATTTATATCTGATAGCATAACTTTAGCCCCTTCATTCATAAGCTTTATAGCCGCAGCATACCCTAAACCAGATGCTGCGCCCGTAATGATTGCAACTTTTCCCGAAACGCGAGACATTAGTTTATTGAGATTTCGTAGTAAGAATCTTGAGAGGTAGAGTTCTCAGAAACATAGTTTTCATAACATTCTTTCATGCTATGCTTTCGAAAGCCGTTTTCACCAGCAAGAAGAAATTCATCGCTCGCAATTGGAATTATTGACGTATTACTTAAACGATCAGAGCGAACACAAGTTTTTATATTTTTTTCTCTTACCATATCTATAACTGTAACTACACCGCCATTTCCACTTAACACAATTCTTCCATCATCGAGTAAATTTGCATTTGTGAGACTATTTTTAGTGCCGATAAATAAATCATCAAATGCATATACTTTACAATCACCCCTGTAAAAACCGGACTCATAACAAGCAATAGCGGTGGGTTTGTCACTTGGCAAACTATCATTCATATCATAAAGGGTGGCTAAAGTAATATTCCCAGACATTCCAAGCAATAACGATTGTCCTTCATCAACCTTTATACCTGACCAGTAAGATCCTATATAACCCGTTTCGATTGCAAGCCAGTTTAAACCACGGTCATCAGTTACATAATATTTACCAAGCTCACCTACGGCATAACCTTCATCTTTCGCTGATTTTCTCCAGCCTTGATTGTCACCATACGTATAGTTTAAATGAGGTTGAAATTCATCATCATCAATAAATAAGTAATCCCAACTAACGCCGCCATTAGATGTTCTCAATGATAATGCAAATGCTCCTAAAGCTACACCTTCGTTGTCATCATACATGTGTATAGATAACAATGGTGCATCAAATCCAATATCTTGATATTGAACTTCCCATGTAACACCGCCATCAGCCGAATGCAATATTGTTGCGTCATGTCCTGTGGCCCAACACTTGGTTTGACTTGGACAACTTATGTCAGTCAAGGTCTTTGTGAAGGGTACTTTTTCGGCTTGCAACCAAGTATCACCATTATCATCCGAGTAAACTATAATACCGTGAACACCTACACCAAAAATCCTATCTCCTGATTTTTCTATTGCGTTTATAAGTGCATTATGCGCATTCGGAGATTTAGCAGCAAAATTGGTACCAAAATTAAATTGGGAAGCAGATACCAAATTAGCTGATAAAAATAAATATATAAATATTAATAGAATTCTTCTCATCATAGGTTGTTTAAAAAATAAAACCCGACTTAAAAATTTCAAGTCGGGTCTTATGTTGAATGGTTATTTAAACTAATAGTTTTAAAAATTACCTTGCGTAACGTCTTAAACCATCAGGTGTAAAGAAACTAGCCGGCTTTTCTTCACCATTATAAACAGTCTGAACTGTACTGAAACCAGAACCTAATTGGTTGTTTCCAGTATACGTCCTTGTAGCAAAGTCAAATGTAAATTCACCTTGAATATTACACTCACCTTCACCTGTTCCTTCAATTCCTGTAATCATTGTACCTATGTAGTGTCTCATAAGTTCCTGATTATCATCATATGCATCCATGATGGATAGATTGTAAAAGTCATCATCCATTACATAGAATGTTCTAGAAGCATATAAGTGTCTTTGGCCAGGTTTTAGCTGAGCATGAACAATATGAACATCTCTTTCCTCATAACGCACATAGTCAGGGTTTAAATGATATTGAGAATGAGTCGTCTCAATAGCATTTTCCGCTAGAGCATTATTAGATGCAGGCACAACCATTGTTTTTTTACCTTCGTAAGTCCAATCGTACTTATCTTGAGCTCCGTTGAAGCCACCGTACTGATCAACAACAACAATTCCTCCACCTGCAAGTAGAACAGTATCATAAGTAATATCAGGTGCTCTTCTTACACGTCTCGTAGCTGGGTTATATTGCCAAGCTTTACGAGGCTGCATATAACTATCGATAAAATCATGCACAAGAGTAGTAGTTCCAGCTGATCTTGGTGGTCCTAAGTTTTTCTGCATGAACATCGCGTAGATATTTTTATCCGCATATTGTGAAACAGCATTTGGGTTTCTTGGAAACACTATGTTTGTTTCTTGCTGACCAATTATGATAGATCCGTCAGCCTGCACATTTGTAGAAGTTGCAACACGAAATACTGAAGACGTATAGCTGCTGTTCATTCTCATATTCCATATAAAATGCTGAGCCTCAGTTGGGTTTGGGAAAGGAATTTGACCCATATTTGGAACCTCAAAGCCCTCATTGTCATTAATCATTGAACCATTTGTTTGTGAAATGGACTTGACTGACGGAGGAGCTACACAGTCGGCCCCTGTTTCATAAACATGCATTTTATAAGTGTCAGGATATGCTGAAAACATAGTAACCTGACCAGCAGATAACATATCTGTATACTCAGTATAGTTTGAACTATCGATTGTATACTTGTGGCCATCAGCAAAGACTGATGTCAAAGACAAGCCCATTGCTGCAACCAATGTTATCGTAAGTTTTTTTAGTTTCATTTTATTCATTTTTAAGTTCCTCTCCCTAAATTAAAATGAGTGTGATACAGACACAGATACATAGTCTTTGTCTGAACTTGATTGAGCAAACTCATCATCAATGAAGCTTACATAAGAACCAGATACTGTAGTTCCCCCTTTATTAAGAGAAGCTCCTAATGATAACGTCATTCTGTCTTCAACAAAGCCACCAAGTGAAGATGGTCCATAACCATTGAAGTCATGAGCCCATGCAAAATTTGGTGACAATGACCAAGCAGTATTTGCAAAGTTTGAGTAGTTAGCTGTACCAATGATTCTATAAGTCATAGACATGTCGTCAGCTCCCGGTTTTGCCTCACAATAACCGCCATTTCCAAAAAGTGCGTCGACTATACCAGCACCTAAGTTAGAAATTGCAGCACCAGCTGCATCTAAACCAGTGTTTGATGTTCCAATCGCACCAAGACACTTATTAGTTCCTGATGCAGGACCCTCATTGGCACCATTTCTTGCCACATAACCGTTCGCAGCATCATTAAGGTCACGAATGCTAACAAAACCAAACTCAGTTAAAAGCGCGACACTGTCAGCACCAATTGTTTTTGTGATTGGATCGGATGCAGTGAATGAAGTTGTAGTTCCAAGTGATCCGCTCCAAACATCATATTCAATAAATGGTTTTGAATAATATCTTGCAGTAAGATTAGTAGTTGCATTTCCATTAGAGTCTAATACATCTCCAAGTGTAGATCGCTCATATGCAGCAACCGTTCTGAAGTAACGATCCGGTGCAAGTCCAGCTGCCGTTTGGAAAGCTGTCGCAGTTGCTGCTAATGCATCACCTGTACCAACAGAGCCTACCGCAGCGTTTGCAGCAGCGGCATCAGCACCAGCAATTGCAACAAAGTTTAGAGCATCGTTTGCACCGTTTTTATCATTTAACTGATTGATTTGGTCAGATGCATCAGTTGCAAGTGGGAAGTCAGGTCTGTAAGCCAATTCACCCTGTACCGTAGTAGAACCAACATTCGTACTAAAACTTGCAGCATATACTTTGTTATCTTCTGGGAAGATACCTTGATAAGTAATCATATTGATTGGAGTTACGGCAGCAAATAATCTTGCGCCAGTTCCAATTAATCCGGCGTGTAAAGCACCAGTAGTTGCGTCATAGACTGCACCAGCACCTGTGTTACCAGGAACAGCACCGTTTGCAACGTTGGCTGCAGCCTGTGCAGCTCTACCGAGCGTGTCAACCATAGCGAAACACTCACTTGCATCGTGAGCTCGGTCGCCATTACTGAATTGCTCACTGAAATAAGCTTGGATCATTAAGTTGTCTCTGTGCTTTTGTTGAGCGTTACCAGTTGCGTAGTTAGTGGCGCCACCAGCGGCCATTAAGCCTCTCATGCTTGATTTCATTACAGCACTACATAATCCTGGACTTAATGCAGCATTGGATAATGCAGCATGAACTTGTTGAGTTCCAGTTAAATCATAAACACCTGGATTATCAGTACCCGCGGGCATTACACCTGCAGTATCTAAAGTACCTGCAGCGTCACCAGCAGCTAATAAGTAAGCGCCTAGTATATCACCAGCAAATACATTACCTGGCATTGAGAATTGTACATATGGAACTTTTGAATGGTAATTTGCGAAATACAATCCAAAGTCCACACCAGTCCCGATATTATCAACATATTTGTTAAATCTGAATCCGTACTGGCCATCGTCTCTTAGAGTTTCAAATAGACCAGTTTCATCTGGAAAGAGATCTACTGTTCCTGACTTATCAAAACGAGCTGCAGGTAGAATGCTCATTGCATAATCAACATCAGCAGCAGTTCCTGAACCCCATCCTGCTGAAATAGCAATGAGGCCTCTACTACCGTCATCATTTAATCCATTAAATCCAGGCGCAGTTAAAGCATCCTGATTTGCAGTAAAGTTATGGGCCATCGCAACACCTCTTGCCATCGCCCACTCAGTAGCAGTCATGATATCAAAACCTCTAGTAACTAAATGAGTGGTATCAAATGCACGCCAGTTATCAGCATTTTGAGTCCAGTTCGTAGCAGTTGCTAAAGTACAACCGAGGTTATTTCCTGCCGCATAACCAGCAAGTGCCATTGCAGCTGTACCTACGGCCATGTGAGGACATGCCTCTGGTGCCATTCTCTCTCTATAGTTAGATCCAGTAGATAGAATAGAAGTTGCACCTCTTCCGAAAGTCTCACTTCCAAAATATGCACCGCTTGGATCAAGCTCGATCATGTCATTACTAAATTGATAGTAAAATTCTAGACCTGATCCGTCTTCAAGACCTAAAGCAACTGATAATGTTTCAGTTGGAATTAGAGCTTCTTTAACTCCAGAGCCAGGTGCTCTTAGTTTAGATAGGTCTAGCGCGTTTGTAACTAAACCATTCATACCGATTGGTAAAAAAGTTGCTTCACCCCAACTTGTAACAAAGCGTCCAAGTTGCAAGTCAACAAAAGTTCCTTCAGTATCAAAAGAGTGTGTGATGTAAGCGTCAAGGAGAGTGAAGTCGCTTTCAAATGCCTCTTCTGCATCTGAATTAAGTTGCTTAAATATTGGAGAGCTAATATCTAATGCGGGGTTGTAAGATCCAACGGCAGACAAACGAATGCCTGTTTCGCCATTCAAGGTTCCATCAATTTCTGTATAAACTTTTTGCGTTGCACTGAATACATCACCTTGATCAAAGTTTAGGTTTCCGTCGTTCGCTTGGTTTCCATAAAAATCTAAAAATTCTGTTGGGGTATTTCCATAATCATCAGTTCTGTAACCAGCACAACCACCAGCTGAACCACTAGAATAAGTTGACAGTGCTGAAGAGTTCGGATCAGCATTATTTTGTCTTATTCGTTGATTAATTACAAATGCTACAACTGCTGCATCAGCTGCTGATGCTTCCGAGTAACTGTAGCCGTCAATCATTTTACAATCACGATCTTGAACACGCATTGAAAAACCAGACGATACTGTGGTGTTTATTTGTCCAACAAACGCTCCACTGTTCACGTCAAGTGAGTACGCTGTCGTAGAAAAACCTGCAAGCAACAAGATGCCGGCAGATAGATTTTTTAGAAACTTAAAACTCATTAATATCTCCCCTGTTTTAATTTCATAATGAAAACCATTATTATAATATTATGTATAAACATTTATGACACACCTGTGCCATAGAATTAGATTATTAAACTTAAATTCAATAAATTAGTCAAATGTTTATACAGCTTATTTTCAATCATATTTAAATAAGTGATGCATAATTGCAACATTTATATGACTGAAAACTGGTAAAAATTTATCAAAGCAGACTCTCTAAAATATAATCAAAAATGTAGGCTTTTTAGCAAACTAATTATCGAAATTTGGTTTGGATTCTTAGCTATTTTCACGCCCTCGAATAAGGAACACTTTATTATATATTTTGCGACCCTATCACTTATGCAGACTGCCACAATTTTAGATAGAGAGGATTCTAAATTATTATCACGTATTTTTTTTAAAAAATTTTGAGCACTAAACTTTGAAAAGAATAGAACGATTTTTATTTTATCATTCGACATCAGTTTTTGTGTTTTCAATGAAAGTGTTGATGATGGTATCGTTTGATAAATTATCTTTTTTCTGATTTGAATATTTTCAGCCTTAAGACTATTAATAAATTCATTGTTTACTATGTTACTACAAAGATATTCGAGTTTGTGTTTGTGTTTTTTGTTTTTCTTTAAAAATTTTGTAAGTTCACAACTATCTAAAAATACTTTTTCAATTTTTTTAGCACCAATTTTATGAAGCTCTTCTTTTACTTTTTGACCGATAACTAAAATTCTACCCTGATATAAAAGTTTTGCGTAAATTTTTTTTTGCTTTGATATTGCTTTGACTGCTTGCAGACTTGAAATTATAAAAACTTTGTCGTCTATTTTTATTTTTTTAATTTTAACAAATTTAAAGTTTGTTAACGGTTCTTGAACACAAGGTAGTTTGTCTTTTTTCAATTCTGCAGATAATAATTTACCTTCAATGCTTGGGCGAGTAATCAAAATCATCTTTTAAATTATCTAAATCATCAATATTTTTTTGTCCAACAACGGATAAAATTTGTTCGGACATTTGGTATGCAAGTTTAATGCTGTTTGTTTGATCATCAGTCTCAAACCCTTTAAATAATAAGTTTCCATGATGATCTAATATTTGACACGCAAGTTCTATTTTATTTCTTTTTATTTGAGCCAACACGCTCACAGGACTATTACAGTTTGCTCCAATTAATCTTAATACTTCTCTTTCAGTTTCAGCTATAATGTTTGTTTCTGTTTGATTAACTGATTTTAAAATTTCTTTATGTTGGGAATTTGATGTTGTTTGCACACCTATGATACCTTGACATGCTGCAGGCATAAAATTCTCAAAGTCGAGAATTTCTGTAATAATGTTGCCAAATCCAAGTCGTGCAATGCCTGCATAACTCAAAATAATTGCATCATATTCTAATTCTCTCAATTTTTTAATCCTTGTATCTACATTGCCTCTTAGCAATTTAATATTTAAGTCTTTTCTCAATCTAAGAATTTGTGACCTTCTTCTGATAGAGCTGGTTCCTATAGTTGAGCCCGGGGATAAGTTGGCCAACTTTTTTCCAGAATTTGAAATCAAAACATCATTTCGTTCTGTATGCATTAAAAATGCTACGATATCCAAGCCGTTGGTGTTTTTTGATGGCAAATCCTTTAAAGAATGCACTGCTAGTTGAATCTCATCTCTGATAAGCTGATCTTCTATTTCTTTAGCAAAAAGACCTTTGCCTCCCAACTTATCCAATCTTTCGGTGTTTTTAATATCACCCATAGTTTTTATATGCTTAACAGAAAGTTCGTGTTCGTTTTTGATAATGTATTTAGATATTTCCTGTATCACAATTTCAGATTGCAAATTTGAAAGTTTACTGTTTCTTATACCTACAAGCAGTTTCATAAATAATGATCATTTTCTTATTTTTATATATATAATGTAATTTAAGAGTAATTATTATTTAAATATACAGTTTATGAGCAAAATTACGGTTCTTGGGATTGAAACAAGCTGTGACGAAACATCAGTATCAGTAGTTGAAAAAGATAATGAACACATAAAAGTGCTATCAAATATTGTTAAGTCACAAACCGACATCCACAAATATTATGGTGGCGTAGTCCCTGAGCTAGCCGCAAGAGCTCATTCTGACATCTTGGATATTTTAGTAAATATGGCACTAAAGAAAGCAAAAAAAAAATTTAAGGATCTTGATGCTGTTGCCGCGACAGCTGGTCCAGGGCTATTAGGTGGATTGCTTGTAGGTGTGGTTGCTGGAAAAACAATTGCCCATATTTTAGACATACCTTTTATAGCAATAAATCATTTAGAAGGACATGCACTTTCAATTAAACTTGAGCAAAAAATTGAATATCCATACTTATTGTTGTTAGTTTCTGGAGGTCATACTGAGTATACGATAATTAAAAATTTCAATTCTTATAAACGTATTGGAACTACAATTGATGATGCTTTAGGGGAGGCTTTCGATAAATCTGCCAGATTATTAAAATTAGGTTATCCAGGAGGCCCAGAGATTGAAAAATACGCATCGCTTGGTCTAAAAGATCGTTTCAAACTCCCCATGCCATTAATAAATGAAAAAAATTCTCATTTTTCTTTTGCCGGTCTGAAATCGGCGGTTGCCAATATTGTTGCCAAGCATCGGTGTACTGAAAAATTTAAAAGAGACATGGCTGCTTCGTTTCAGGAAACCATCAATAAATTAATTTTTGTTAAAACTCAAAATGCAATAAAAGAGTATAGAAAAATTATTAAAACAAAAAAACAACTCAAAGTTGTTGTGGCGGGTGGTGTTGCTGCAAACAAAAGTATTCGTCTCACTCTACAAAGACTTGGTGAGTTAGAAAATTGTGACTTTTTATTTCCGTCAATTAAGTATTGTACTGATAACGGAGCCATGATTGCACTTGCGGGTATTGAAAGATTTGAAAGAAAAAAATTTAATAAATTAAATTTTAGACCAAGACCACGATGGCCCCTTGATAAAAATGCAATTTTTATGAAAGGCAAGAGAGCTGTTGAAGGATAAAAAAAAACATAAAGTAGGTGTAATTGGAGCTGGAGCGTGGGGCACTGCTCTAGCAAATATCATTTCAAAAAAAGAAAAGGTTATTTTATGGGCAAAAGAAAAAAGTGTTTGCGATAATATTAACAAATTGTCTGAGAATAAGAGGTATTTGCCGAAAATTAAATTAAGTAGAAAAATAAATTGTACGACATCAATTCTTGATGTTGCAAGTTGTGAAATTATATTTTTGGTTTCACCAGTTCAATACTTATCAACTAATTTATTAAAATTAAAAAAAGATATTAAAACCAAAACACTATTTGTTTGCTGCTCAAAAGGTATAGAAATGAATAGTCTTAAATTGCCGAGCGAAATAGTAAACTCTGTATTTCCAAAAAATAAGATCGCTGTTATCTCAGGGCCAAATTTTGCAGCAGAAATTGCAAAAGGCCTTCCAGCTGCTACCGTCGTTGCCTCAAAAAATGATCAAGTTGCTAATAAAATTGCTCAACTGATTAAGTCTCCAACACTAAGACCCTATTTATCTGATGACATTATTGGTTCTCAAATAGCAGGAGCTCTAAAAAATATTTATGCCATAGCAAGTGGCATTGTTTTTGGAAAAAAATACGGTGAAAACGCAGTTGCTTCAATCATATCAAGAAGTTTTGCAGAAATAAAAATTGTAGCCCAATCTATGAATGCAAAAAAAAGTACACTTGCTGGACTGTCGGGTATGGGCGATTTATTTCTTACATGTTCATCTAAAGAGTCTAGAAATTTTTCTCTAGGAATTGATCTCGCAAAAGGTAAAACACTTAATCAAATTGTTGAAAAAAAATTTTCGGTGGCTGAGGGGGTATTCACAGTCAGGGCACTTAAAAAACTATCAGTTGATAAAAAATTAGACTTGCCGATCAATGACGCTATTTATAAAGTTTTGTACCGAAAGAAAAATATTGATGTTACAATTCAGGAACTTTTAAACAGACCGATCACAAAGGAATAACATGAACTACTGGTTAATGAAATCAGAGCCTGAAACGTGGTCTTGGGAACAACAAGTAAAAGCTGGAAGCAAGGGTGAAGGTTGGGATGGTGTCAGAAACTACCAAGCATCCAACAACATGAAAAAAATGGAGAAAGGAGATCTTTGTTTTTTTTATCACTCAGTGAAAGAAAGGGATATTGTTGGTATAGTAAAAGTCGTGAAGAAGTATCATCCTGATCCTACAGACAAATCAAAGCGTT
>MDSZ01172105.1_pt1 | contig 11523 bp, 12 predicted proteins | sample 811201 | NCBI WGS metagenome assembly MDSZ01 (sample SAMN05326647, study PRJNA326480) | marine metagenome | isolation source: seawater | place: Indian Ocean: North | collected 2010 | reverse complement strand
TTTGTTTTTTTTATCAATTGTAAAATGTTTTTCAATTGAAACTGCCCCAAAGGCTATCGAGGCAATTGCAGCAATATTATCATTTGTATGATCTGATAGACCAACTTGAAGGTTAAATTTTTTTTGAAGAATTTTTATTCTTTTTAAGTTAATCTTTTCAATTGGTGTTGGGTAACTACTTACACAATGATAGAGTAAAATGTCCTTAGCACCTGATATTTTTGCAGTTTGTATCGCTTCATTTATCTCTTCCTCAGATGCCATTCCAGTCGAAATTAAAATAGGTTTGCCAGTGGATGATACTCTTTTAATCAAGGGTATATCAGTAATTTCGAATGAAGCTATTTTATAAGCCGGTGAATTTAAACTTTCAAGAAGTTCAACGGCAGAATTATCAAATGGTGTAGAAAATAATATAATGTCTAATTGTTTAGCTATTTCAAATAATTCAGGATGCCAATCATATGGAGTCTGTGCTTTTTCATATAAATCGTAAAGTTTAAATCCGTCCCACAAACCTCCCTTAATTAAAAAATCAGGTTTATTGGAATTTAAAGTCATGGTTTCAGGTTTAAATGTTTGAATTTTAACAGCATCCGCACCACATTTTTTTGCTAATTTTATAGTTTCTATTGCTCTTTTTATACAACCATTATGGTTGGCTGAAACTTCGGCCACAACAAAAGGTTTATTTTCTTGACTAATTTTTTTATTACCTATTTTCATAATTTTTCTAAGAACTTAATAACCTAACTTAAATTTTAACTCGAAAGAAATAAATTATAAAATTCAATTTAAAATTTTTGATAAAAATTTTTTTTTTGCATCTGAGTTGGCAGGAAAATAATATGATTTTATGTATTTTCTGATTTTACGAAGATCGGTTTTAAAAGTATTACGATTTTTATTTAAATAATTTATAATAGTGTTAAGAGAATTTTCATTACCTAATTTTCTTGATAAAATATTATTTTTTACTTCCCATAATGGATCGTCTCTTTCATCATCGAATAGATTTATGAATACGGATGGAACACCCAGAGCAACAGAATTAAAAACTGCAGAAGTTCTATTATAAAGAACGAGATCAGAGAGAAAGATATCTTTTGAGATATTATTTTTTTTACTAACTACTATATTTTTATCTGATTGAAATTTTAAAAAATTTGATGGATGTGGACGTATACTTATTTTAAAATTATGAATTTGGTTAATTTTTTTTATTTTTTCATACATTAAATAATCAAAATTATCACCTTGCATTAAAATTAATATTTTTTTAAATTTGCAAGGTATTCTAGTTTTTGGCTTAAGCTTTAAAATATCATTATTTCTAAGAGAACAGCCAGAAATGACGTTTTTTTTATGTTGAAATTTATTAATTAAAATTTCTTTTGTTTTTGGTCCAGTTGTAATTACAGTGTCAGGGTTTAATGAGTTGGAGAATTTTAATTTATCCATAGCTAGTGTAATGCCAGTGTGTTGATAGCCTAATACTTTATTTTTTTTATACATATTACATCCTTTTTCCCATGAATTGCCTTCATAACTATGGATAATTTTTAAATTATAATTAAATTGATAAAGCTTTATCAAACAATATTTTACCATTAGTGCTTCACAAGATTGGGTCCAGATCGTATTTTTTAAATCCTGATAGATCAGTGACTTCATTTTTTTTAAAGATTTTGGAATAAATGTATTGTGCATTGAAATACTAAATAAAATTTTAAAAATATCTGAAAGTTTAAGTATATTAAAAAAACTTAAAATACGAATATTTTTAATTTTTTTAATTTTATTTATATCGTTTCTATCAAAATTATTTATGAGAGGAAATATAGCCACTTTTTTTTTTCTATTTGCTAACAAAGGCATAGTTGAAAAAAAAGGATCCTCATTATTTTTTTTATAGTTTATGACAGTATTTTTTGACCAAACCGAAAAAAAAATAATGTCAATTTCTTTTAAGTTTTCATCATGGTTTTTAAACGGCAAAACCAAATCAATCATGTACCTTAAACATCTGTAAAATTTTAAAAAAATAAAAATTTTTTTTAAATAAATTGAGGATTTTAATTTTAGATAATCCTTACTATTAAAATGTACGGAGATATTTTTTTCTTTGAAAAATTTTATTAAAAAAAAATACCAGCATTCATTAAAAAGTAAGATTTTAATTTCTTTTTTTTGCCTAAGCAATATTGTAACTTTGAAGTAATTCTCTAACGCATATAGAAAATCTGACTGACTTATATTATTACAACCCAAAGGGGAGCTTAAAAAAATTTCGTTTTCAGGGTTCGTTTTTTGTAATAATTTAATTGTTTTGTCTTTAAAATTAAAAAATTTTTTTTTATTATTATTGTTTAGTGAAGGTAGCGTTTGGAGACCCCTCCGTTTGCATTCAATGTACTCCTGTTTGGTAGAACAAAAAATGAAAAATTCTGTTTTTTTCCTCAGTTTAGAAAAATTTGATATTTCAATCGAGATTTTCATCCGTGCATTACATCGAAATGAGTTTTATAGTTTTTAAAAATAATTGGTCTCCACATTAAAATTTTTCCATTATTTCTAAATGTATGAATTTTGTATTTTGTATTTTTAATATTGAATTTTTTACATCCAAGCGGTTTTATATTATCGTTAAGCTTGTAGATCAAATTATTTTCTTTATCTAAAAAATCGATTTCTATTCGTAAACTTTGAAATGATGGATTAGAATAAAAAAGATCAATATCACTGCAATCAGATAGAATCAGTTGAGGATAATAGTTTTCAGATTTCTTTACATTTACAATACTTTTAAATTTTCCACCTTTGATCTTTGATAGTGATTGTAAATTTCCATGACAATAACTTCTTATATCGTCTTTTTTGTTTAAATAACCCACATATCCCCTTTCAGTAACATGAGAATTTTTTAGAGCAAATTCATTTAATTTATTACTGTAATGAAATATAGAAAAAGAACCATATGCCCCAAAACTAATAAAATTACTTATTTTTATATTTTTCATTTCCATTGGTTTTAATGTAACTAATTTTTCCTCAATTAATTCCCCATAAGAGTTAAATATTAAAATTTCACAATCCTCGTGAATCTTTTCATCTGGAAAAATATAAGAAGAAATGTTGAATAATTTAAACTCCGTATCCCATATTTTATCAACACGCCATAAAAAAAGGTCACTAACAACTGAATTTGATTGCCATGGTCTAATTTCTGTTAAAATTTCTTTTTTTGAAAATAAATTTCTAAGCCTAAAGCCAAGGGGTTTGTGAAAAATTTTTTTATAGTAAAAGTTAGAAAGGATTTTTTTTATCATTATTACAAATATAAGACTTTAATAATAATAATCTTATATCCTTTAATAATATTTTTGATTGATTACATGAAACTATTCAGTGTATCTCCATCAAAATAAATTGTTGAACCAGTTAAGTATTTGATTTTATGTTCGACTATAAACTTTATAAATTTTCCAATGTGATCAGGGTCACCTAAATATTTAAGTGGAAGTTTTTTTTCATAGGTTTTAATGTCATCAACTAGTTCTTGAACTCTTCTGGTCTTAAAAGGACCTGGAGCTATATTTAGAGTTGTTACATTTTTTTTTTGATAATCTTTGGCAATACATTTTAGTGCACTACAAAAACCAGTTCTTAAAGAACTCGATATTATTAACCCTGGACTTGGTTCTTTTATTATGGCGGATGAGATATGAAAAATAAATCCATTCTTTTTTATATTAATTTTTTGTACTAGCAAAAAGAAGCTTAAAAAAAGTTGATTGAAATATTTTTGCCAATCATCTTCGCTAATTTCTTTAAAGCTTAAAGGGGGTGGTCCCCCAGTATTTAAAACTAAAATATCAGCCGTTTTATTTTTTTTTATAAAATTCTTCACTGATTCGATGTGGGAAGTATCAATATCTTTTCTTGAACAACTAACTACCTTAACACAAATTTTTTTCAAGTTTTTACTTATTGCATGACCGATTCCACTAGTACCTCCAATAACGATAGCTTTATTATATTTCATATTAAAATTTGATTTTCTTAAATATATTTATCTCTTTTTTTTTATCTAGGATATCATGAGATTCTAAAAATTTTAAATATTGTTTTTTTAAATTTTCAAGCTCATCCATAAAAAACGCGTGATCATTATCTGGATAAACTCTTCCTATTTTTTTTAGTTGTTTGAGATATAACATTATTACAGATGGTTTATAAGCTGAAATTACGTTTAGGATATTTTTGTCGAAAAAATGATTACTATAACCTACTTTTAAATTAAATCTTTTTCTCAAAACCTCAATTTTTTTTAGATTTAAATTCTGATATTCATGAGTCATAGGAGTATGTAAAAGTTCAATTTTAGAGTATTCAATATTTTTTATACATTTTTTTATCTGTTCATATGTGACATTGAATCCAGTGGATACATATATCTTTTTTTTTTTTCAGATCTATTTTTTTGATAAGGTCAAAATTATTTACACCAATACTGAGAAGTTTAAAAAAATCAAAATCCAAATGGCTTAATTCGTTATAAGTAATTTCATCACAAACACTCAAACCTATTTTCTTTTTTAATTTTTTGCATTTTTTTATTGCATCAAAATAAAATTTTTCACTAAGTTTAAAACTTAAACCTCTCTTGCTTTGAATTTCATACCAGTTTTTAGTTTGACACATGAAAGTAATCTTATCAAATGAAGACTTATAAAAAAAATCCATAATTAATTCAGCCTCATTTAATTCACCAAAATGATTTTTCCCTGCCTCTACAATGAACATAGTGTTACTTTAATCAAGTATTTTAAGAGTTGCTAGAGCTATTTAATTTTGAAAGTCTTATCCATTCTAGTGGATCAACCTCTAAAGGATTTTCACATTGAAGATTTTCCCAAGTTTTTTCTTTTTTTATCTTTTTAATTTTCAAAATTTCCTCAATTATTTCTCTAATTTCTTTATTTTTTCTAAATCCTATAACCACTTTATCGACAAATTTATTTTTGATAGCAAATTCTAAAGATACTGACTTAAGTGATCTTTTTTCTTTTTTTGAAAAATCTTCAATTTTTTTTACTGTTGGCTCTAAATGACTTAAATATTTTGGTAATGCTTTACAACCCTCACTTAAAACACCCTGAAGAAAGATTGACCGAGCGTGAATTTCAATTTTCTGTTTTCGGAGTTTTAATAAAAAATTTTTAGAAAATTGTAATTGATTAAGGATATTTAGGGGTAATTGTACAACATCAAATTTTAGTTCTTTAGTTAAAAAATTAAAATCATTCTCAGAATAAATTGATATCCCAATTTTTTTTGTTATTTTTTTTTTTTTTAAACTTTCCAAGCTCTCATTATTTAGTTCAGGTGGAACAGCTTTTGGGTTATGAATCATTATCAAGTCAAAACTATCTATATCCAGACTTTTTTTTTGCCTCTTTAATAATTCAAAAATATGATTAAAATTATTATTTCTCTGTGTTTTGTAACTGTAAATTTTATTTGTAATTTTAAATCTATTTTTAGATATTTTATGATAATCAGATATTTTTTTAATTATATCACCATAAGTTTCTGCCAAATCTAATTCTTTGATATTTAAAGACCAAGCTAGGTCCAACATCTTAGCTAATTCTTTTGAGGTAAATTTTTTAAAATTTGTATTTGTTAAACCATAATCAGATCTAAAATGTGCACCTCCAAGAATTATTTTCATTTTTTTTTTGTGTGGTTTTGACTAAAATGTGACTTTATTAAGCCAAAATGATTTCAATTTCTTTTGAAAAAATAATGTTTCTCCAAAAACTGTAAATGATGAAGGTGGATGTGTATGTTCAAAACTTAATTTTTTTTTATCAACCGAGTGGGAAAAATAAATTGGTATTCCAGAAATAGTTTTTGAAATAGCGATAACAGGTGAATTTGAGGGAACATTTAAATCATCCAAATTTATTATATTGCAATTATTACTATAGATTTTTGAAACTTTAAGAATTTTATTTTTTATAGGATCAAAAAAACATATTTTATGTTCAGAAATTTTGGGAAGTTGAGAAATATTTACAAAAATAAATTTTGTTCTGGTATTTTTTGAATTTTGAATCATGGGAGAAACACTAACTAGACTTCCTTGGCTAATGTATTTAATCATTTCATATTGATAATCACCTTCATAGCTTGTAGATGTTGATTCTGATGAAATTTTAATATTACCCCTCCAGGTAGGCATAAAATACATGTGATCAGACAAAATTAGACTTTTTGATTTTGAAGGAAGCTTTAAATAATGAAAAAAAATAAATAAATTTTTCTTTTTGAAATTAAGTTGACTATATTTTATCTCTTTCGCTTCAAAAGGTCTGATTAGACCAATATTTTTGTAATGCCAATATCCATTTTCTGCCCATGTTACATAAATAAACTGAATTTCTTTTCTTAATGGAAAATTGTCCAATGGAGGATAGTTTACTAATGTAACACTAGCTTCAAAGCCTTTGATATTTGGGAAAAAATAATAATTCATAATTTATGTCACTTGATTTTTTTTTTCCATTGAAGATAAACGATGACGTTCCAAATTTGATAAAAATTTTTATCTTCGCCTAAAATATAGTTTTTCCATTGATTTTTAACATATTTCATATTTATAATATCGTCTTTTTCGACAGAATATAAAATATTTTCAGACCAGTTTTTAAAATGTTCTCTAAGCCATAATTTAATTGGTACATGAAAACCAGTTTTTTGTGGAGTTAATAATTTTTTTGGAATTTTTTTAGTTATCAAATTTCTTAATAAAGGTTTTGTCGAGTGCTCATTAACAAGAAACCTTTCTTTTATTTGACGTGAAAATGCTACAATTTCATTATCTAAAAAAGGTACTCTTACTTCTAATGAATTGGCCATACTTGCTCTATCCACTTTTGTAAGCATATTATCAGGCAACCGAAATGTTTGATCAAATAGAAGTAAATCTTTAATTCTTTCAGATGTCTTTCTGGTATAATCTATAAGGATTGATTTATTTATAATTCCATTTTTATTTTCCAGACCATTTTCATCTTGACCTAAATAATTATTCTTTAAAAAAAATTGATAGAGGGTTTGTAACTGTAAGCTCTTTTTTAAATATATAAGACTGGTTTCAGGGTTTCTTAGAAATGGTTTTGAAAGAATTTTTAATAATGAATTATTTTTAGAGTCAATTAAAAATGATAGAAATTTTCGTATTTTTTGGGGAATCCAATCAATTTTTTTCCAGAGGTTTGTACTTATAAAATATCTTGGATATCCTCCAAACAACTCGTCCGCCCCGTCACCTGAGATGGCTACTTTAAATTCCTTAGCAATTTTTGATGAAAGAAGAAAAACTGGAATACATGAGCTATCTCCAAAAGGCTCATCATATATAGAACCTATTGAATCTAAAGCTATCTGAATGTCTTGTGGTTGAATAATTAATTTTTCGTGTTGTAAGTTTAAGTAATTAGAAATTTTTTCTGCATAAGAGCTTTCATCATATTTTTTTTCCATATAACCCACTGAAAAAGTTTTGAAATTTTTTTGTGAGGAAAGTATTGCAACTATTAAACTAGAGTCAAGGCCACCTGATAGAAAAGAGGCGATAGGCACATCACTTCTAAAGTTTTGTTTAAGCGAATTAGTAAGAATTTCCTCAAACTTATTCTCTGCTGCTTTATAAGAATTGATATTTGAGTAATTATTTGTTTTAGGAGAGTATCTTTTACTTATCAAATTTAATTTTTTGTTTATAATTATGATTTCCCCAGGTTTAACTTTATGACAGTTTTTATAAATTGTTAAGGGCGATGGAATATATTGATTGGTAAAAAATTCTAATGCTCCCTCCTCAGATATTGTTCTCGAAAAACTTGAGAAATTTTTTAAAGCCTTTATTTCAGATCCAAAAATGATTCCATTCGGTACAATTGCATAATATAACGGTTTCACCCCGATAGAATCTCTTACAAGGTATAATTCTTGTTTTTTATTATCCCAAAGTGCAAATGCAAACATACCATTAAATAATGTTAATGACTTTTCTAAACCAAAATGTGATATGGTTTCTAGAATTACTCTTGTATCAGAACTTTCGTTTACCCTATAAGGTAGTTGGGTAACAATTTCTTTGAAATTATATATTTCCCCATTATAAGCTATTATAAACCTATTATCCATTGAAACCATAGGTTGCGATGCAGATTTATTAAGATCCAAAATAGATAATCTTGTGTGTCCTAATCCTATATTATTTGAAAACCATACAGCTCTACTTTCAGGTCCTCTATGCTTCAAAGATTTTGTTGACCTTTTCAGATCGTTTTTAAATTCATTAGAAATTTTATTAGAAATAAATCCAGCCAAACCACACATTATTTTTTTCTCCTAAAAATAAAATTTGTAAGTTTTTTTTCTCCATCAGGATGTTCTTTTGAAGCTAAAGTAAAACCAAGTTTCTCAAAATATTTAAAAACCTTTGTTTTTTTATTATTTTTTTTAGAGGTAAACTCAACTAATATAGATTTTAGATTTTTGTTTTTTAAAATTCTCGTGGCTCCAAGAATTACATTAATTTCTGATCCGTCAACATCTAATTTTAGATGATTTGGAAATTTTAGTTTAAAAATTTTTACTAAATCATCGGCTTTAAATCCAAGGCAATCTTGCGAGTAAGTTGTTTTAACGGTCTCTCCGAACTCATTTTTTTGATTTCCAAAGAAATTATGTGCAGAGCCCTCAGAGAAATTTGAATAATAAAGCTTGTCCACACTACTTAATTTACTTAGACAAATACAAAATGGAATAATTATATCTGAATATTTATTTAAATAGATATTCTTACAAAGTACATAAAAATTATTTGGAGAAGGTTCGAAAGAATAAACTTTTACTTTTTTTAAACTTGCAGCATATAAGCTGTAAATTCCAACATTAGCTCCAATATCCCAGAAAATTTCATTTTTTTTAAAACTTTTAATCCATTTGATTGTACCAGGTTCTTTTGTATATATAGTTTCAGCTCGCCACCTAGACAAATTATTTGGAAGAAAAAAGAAAATATTATTTATTTTCTTTACTGAGTTCACACTCACCCACTCGACTAAAGGTTGAGAAAGTACTATGATCTTTGACAAATATTTATAAAGAAAACTTAATAATAAATTAAACAATTTTTTCCCTGAAATTCAAAATAAATATAATTATTTGTTAATCTATACTTCTAACTTCCATGAAAGCTTCTGCAGCCTCCAAACCAACTTGAGAACCTCTTATAGTAAGTTGAGCCTCAACTACTTTTATAGACCTTGGAAAAGGATAGGGTCTTAATTCGTAGTCATAAGCCTTAAGACATTGAATTTTTTTTTTCTTATGCTTTGTAACGTCTACAAATAAGTTCGGAGAAAAATTTGTGCCAAAATTACTTACAGAATATTCAGTGCTTGACAAAATTTCAAAACAACGAATTGACTTGATTGAACTTTTTGGTAAAGGTCTACATGCGATAATTGTTGCTTTGTGACAAATGTTGTGGTCAATATTTGTATCACTAGAATGATGAGTATAAATAATCTGACTTTTCCACTTTTTTAGCCTTTTTTCAATTTTTTGAGTAATTTCAAGCACCGAATATTTATCCATTCTTAGATTGGGGTAATCTTCAAATTCAATTGAATTTATTTTAAGTAACTTACCAACTTTTTCTGCGGATTCTTTACGTAATTTGATTTCTTTATCTCTTTTTTTTTTTATGTATTTTTCATCCCTTCCTGTGACCCCATCCGATAAAAATAAAATGTTTACTGTATCACCATTTTTTGTATGTTTGGAAATAGTCCCACCCATCCCTAAAACTTCATCGTCAGGATGAGCAGCAATAATTGCGACTTTTTTTTTCATTTCAACCTCATTAATTTATTTAACGATACCTATTTTTTGGTCTAGGAAATATTCTAGCAGGGTTTCCAGCAACAGTTGAATTTTCTTCTATGTTATTGACAACTACAGCACCTGTTCCAATAATACTATTTTTTTTAATTGTTCTCCAGTCCCTAATGACAGCATTGGGAGCAATCCAACAATCGTCACCTATTAAAACACTACCGCTAATAGTTACACTTGCTGTAATTTTGCAGCGTTTGCCAATTTTTGTATTATGACCAACATGAACATTATCATCAAATTTAGTGTCATCGCCAATTGAGGTAGATCCAAGAGCAGAACGATCTATTGTACACAATGCTCCAATCCTGACTCTATTTCCAATCTTAACATCACCAACATGTGGAAATTCATAAACTTCTTGGGTATCATCATCATCTTCGTAACCAAAACCCGGGAGACCTATAACGGAGTTACTTCCAATAATACAATCCTCTCCAATTTCAGCGTTTTCAATATGACACCCTGAACCCACTTTAGATCTTTTGCCAATTTTTACATTTGGACCAATCGTTGAGAAGGGTCCAACTTTTACATTATTTCCTAGTTTTGCATTTGGGCTAATTTCAGGATTTTTTCCAGTATTGCCAATTGATTTAGGTTCAATCCAAAATTTTTTTAGAAGCAAAGAAAAATCTAATCTTGGGATTTTACATGGAAGATATAAAACTTTGCTATTTTTTTTTAAATTTTTCTCAAGTGAATTTAAAATGAATATTGCACTTGCGTTTGATTCAAGTATCCATTTTTTCGCATTTTCATCTTCAAATCTACAAAAAGCAATTTCATTTTTCTTTGCTTCATTTATTGGTGAAACACCATTAAATTTATCAACTTTACAGTCTCCTAATGGTTTAATTCCTCTGTTTCTAGCAAAGGTTAAAAGTTGTTTTTTGGTAATATTAAAATAGCCAATCATAAATTTTTTTTGAATCGATAAGAAAAACTTTTAAATAAATTAATAAAATTTAATCCCAAAGATTTATTTAATATTTCAAAATAATTTTTTATAGAGACCATTGGCTGAAACATTAGTGCTTTTAAGCTACAAAAAAAATATCCTAGCCTATTACCATTACTATAATGACCAATTGCAGCCGCTCTGTAAAATGTGGCTTTTATATTCATCATATCTACTAAGTTATATTGATTAAGAGTTTTCTTATTTTTAAAAAAAAATTTTTTTTTTTTCTTCCTCTATAAGTTTGCCACTTTTTATTTGAGCTTTATTATAGAGAGTAAAAATTTTTTTTATCGATATTATTTCCCCTAAAACTACGAACCTACATAACCAATCTAAGTCTACATAAAGATTTAAGAAACTATCAAATTTTCCAGCTTTAAGGACAGGCTCTCTTTTCATAAGAAAATTTCCTCCCAGACCCAAACCACATCCATATCTTAACAAATTTCTTTGATTTATTGGCTTCTTGAAATGCCAATAGTGAAGATTTGATTCTGACTCATTTTCATCAATGGTTTGATGACCGCAAACAACTCCAATGACATTTTTATTTGACTTACTAAGAGCTAGATATTGTT
>MDSZ01260748.1_pt1 | contig 11524 bp, 15 predicted proteins | sample 811201 | NCBI WGS metagenome assembly MDSZ01 (sample SAMN05326647, study PRJNA326480) | marine metagenome | isolation source: seawater | place: Indian Ocean: North | collected 2010 | reverse complement strand
TAAACACATCATTCCATTCTTTTTCAGAAATACAATTTTTTGTTATAGCAAATTGATATTTTATTTCAAAACAGTGCCTTGGTCTTTCAGCAGCGAAAAATAAACCCCCATTATCTTTACCAAGGCACACTTCACCAGGCATTATCTCAACAAAATCAAAATCTTTCCCCATTTAATCAGCCTTCCAACCAGGTCTCCAAAATTTTAAATTATCTAATAAATCGTTCCATTCTTTTTCATCCGCTTTTAGCAAATAAAATGCCCTTCGATCTAAACCTTCGATTAATTCTAGATCAATTTCTTTTAATTTTGCAGCTTCTTTCCATTCTATTTGCATTTGTCTAATTAATCTTTTAGCTTCGGGGGGGTTATCAAAATTTTTTTCACAAACTTCTTGTAAATTTTGCAACCAAATTCTTGTACCCTTAACATGAATTTTACTATCATGTATGGTAACTTTTTTTTGAGACTTCTTAAAAGGCCACCACTTCATTGTACATCCCTCTAATTCATTCTTTGAAAGTCTTGGGATACATTAAATCATTATGTATGATTATGTCGCAATAAATAATGGGCAGAATTATCATTCACCTACATGGGAAGCCTAAAGATAAATCTCTAAATTCCTTAATTAATAAATATTCAAAAAGATTAGAATCAGAATCAGTTAAAATTATTGAACATACAGATAATCTCTCTCCCAATGAATATATTTCCAAATTAATAAAATATGCAAAAACTGGAGATTTAATACTACTAGATCAAAAAGGAATAGAATATGATTCTTTGAAATTTTCCCAATTGGTGAGTTCATGGAAGTTAAATTCAGAAGATGCACATTTAGCAATAGGCCCAGCATCAGGTTTTCCAGAACATAATTTCTCGACAATTTCTTTGTCAAAAATGACTCTTCCTCATGAATTAGCAGCAGTATTTTTAGTAGAGCAAGTGTATCGTTCTATGCAAATACTCAAAGGAACAAAATATCACAAGTAATTAAGTGATAATTCAAAGAGCACCATTTCAAGGGGAGATTAATGACTTTACTTTACACTCTGATTTCTACAATATTGGGTGTAATATTAATTTGGATGAGCAAAAGTCAACCATTTCCAGAACATTCACAAAAATTTGGAATTTTATTAGTTACTTTGGGATGTTTAGGATTTATTGCTAATCAGGCCGAAAGAGAGGTTGGTTCTACTATAGAACCGTTGATTTTGACAATTTTAGGAGGAATAGGCGTGGTTGTAGGATTAATACATGCCGTAAGGACTCGCATGGATGTTCTTATTGCTCCTTCTTCGGGATTACTTTTAGCAGTAGGCGTAATATCATTATTTTCAAATGAATGGGAACAATTATCTAATTTTGAACAAATTTCAGCATTTATTTTAATTTCAATTATTATTTTATTAAATCTTTATTTGGTTTTTAGAACATTATTGATTGGTAAGTTGCCTTTAGCATGGTCACAATCAGGATTAAGGCAATTGAGAAGGGGAATTGTATTCGGAGATAGAGGTGCAATAAGTTGTTTCGAAAGAGCTTGGGATGTAGATGAAGAACATCTAAATGCAATGGCATATAGTGCACTTTCATTAATTTACAAACATTTTGAAAACGATGAAGAATATAAAAAATGGAATAAGAGATTATTGGAATTAGGTGGCCAAGAATCAATCGATGAAGCTTGGATTTTAGAAATTGAAGATGCACTTGGTAAAATTTCTCCAAAATTGATGCAATAATACAAATTCTTTTTATATTCTTAAATCAATAAATATATTGATGGAGGAGAAAACGATCAGTAATAATAAAAAATGGACATTGAGCACTTATATTTGGATGAGTTTGATAGTATGGTTTTGTGCTAATTTAATTAGTCAAGCAGCATTTATTGGTAAATTTGGAGAACCATATGGCCGAGAATTACTTAATCAAGAATTGGGATTGATTTACTGGGGGTTAATACTTGTAGAGTTAACAATATATGCAATCGGGATATATGCTGTTGGAACAAAATTAAAATCCAAAAAATCTGTAATTTTATCTTAATTTGTAACCACTGCTTTGAAATGTAGGAGTTAGTCCCCAGCATGGTCCGCATCACACGAGTGTATACAGGTACTGGCGATGAGGGAGAGACATCATTAGTAGATGGTTCAAGAGTTCTAAAAAATCATCCAAGATTACAGGTTGTAGGAACATTAGATGAATTAAACTCTATTTTGGGTATGGTTTTAATGGAAGTTAATAGAATGCCTACAAAACATTCAGATGGAGGACAAAGGAAAAATGTTCAAGAAATACAAAATATTTCATCATTAGGAATAAAAAGAATCCAACAAGAATTATTTGATATTGGTGCTGAATTAGCTTGCCCTATTGATAATGTTCCAAAAGGAATACAATTGTTAGATCAAGAGGTAGGAGATTTATTATTATCAGAAATGGATTCAATGCAAAACGAATTAGAACCTTTAGAATCATTTATTCTTCCAGGGGGAGTTGCCCCAATAGCTAATTTGCATTTAGCAAGAACAGTTGTTAGAAGGGCAGAAAGACATCTAATTCAGTTAATTAATCAAGAAGGGGAAAAATCTGTTAGAACTTTTGTTAGGGAATATTTTAATCGATTATCAGATTGGTTATTTATATTTGCAAGGTGGGTTTCTAAAAGATTGGACGAAGAAGAATTTCTTTGGATCCCAATAGATAAAAGAGCTCGTAGTAATTCAATTTCTAAAATACTTGAAGAGCAACAATCAAGGTTTGATTTTGATTAATTCATCATGAATTTTTTTGCATCTGAAATAATACTTTTTGTTAAATCATGAGTTGCTTGTGATATCGCAGAATCCCAATCTAGCCACATATAATTTAGATGTTCTTCTGAAAGATTAACTTTTATTTCAGTTGTTTTTGCAAGTAACCACCACACCTTTTTTTGAATTAACTTACCTTTTTTCTTAAATGTATATTCTGTACTTTTCAAAAAACCATCAACCCAAGAAATATCGGAAATCCCAGTTTCTTCTTCTAACTCTCTTGCTGCAGTATCTTTATGATTACTATCCTCATTTTCTACATGCCCCTTTGGCAAATCCCAATGTCCTCTTGGATATTGCAAAATTAATACAGAATCAAAATTTACAAGAATAACACCACAAGATGTTTCCATATTTGTGTTGTTATCTCCATTGTTTTTTGTGTTTACTATGATTCTGAATCATATAGTTGAATAACAAGTTAATTTCACCTTGTTTTCAATGGCTCTATTTGATGGCGTAATTATTGACAAAATTGTCGCAGATGGGGATTTAGATGGATTAATTGCAGCCTCAATTTTAAAGACATATTTTAAAAATGTGAAAACTACTTTTGCACATCCTGCAGAGATTAGGAATGGCAATTTAGATCATTTCATTGATCGTAATACAGCAATTTGTGATTTACCATTTCATCCTAATTGTGGTTTATATTTGGATCATCATAGTACAAATAAGCCAACTGATGCTGAATTAGAAGATTTTTCACTAGGTGGAGGCAAATGTGCGTGGTACCCTGTTGATTCAGCTGCTCGTGTGGCCTTTGATTTATGTTCAAAAGAGATAGATTTATCACATTTAGAAACATTCATGGAAATGGTAGATAAGCTAGATTCAGGAAAAATATCACTCGATGAATTTAATTCTGATGACCCAATATTGTGGTTGTCAAAAACAATAAATCTAGAAGATTTAGATTATGTATATTTATTGTTAGATTGGTTTTCATCAGGAAAAGAAGTTGATGAAATTTTATTTTCAGAAGAAGTAACTTCTAGAATAAATACAATTAAACAAAAACAAACAGAATTAAGAAGAATAATTCTAGAAAATGGCGAGGTAATAGATAGAATTGCAGTTGTAAAAATGTATGATACAGGACATAGAACAAATGGGTATCTTGTAACTTCAACATTTGGTGATGAATGTGATGCTTGTATCATTATTCATGGATTTAGCGATGGAGTAATTGGAGATCATATCCGCTATCCTCTTTCAGCCTCATTTTATTGTAATAGTTTTTTACACCGTAATCAAGGAGTATTTAATTTGACAAAATTAGCACAGGCCTTTGATGAAAACGGAGGAGGGCATTATAATGCATGTGGATGTAGAATAATGCCATTAGATAATGGCAAAGTAACTAAAAGAAAAGTAATTGAAAGTGATATTGATATAAATTTAGAAGAGTGGCTAAAAATTTGGAGCAGTAGAAATAAACAATAATCAAAATTTATTAGATTTTAATAAAAATTTCAATTCCATGCAGCAATAAATCTTGGAACTGCAGGGAAGTCCCCCTGAATATTGGTATCTTCTGTGGTGAAATGTGTAAAATTTACTAGATTAAGATCATGAAATTTTTCTTCTAACCAAACACGTTTTAATGGCCATGGGGGACCTATCTCCTCTACAATAGTAGAATTAAATAATCGACCGATACAAAGGAGATACCCATTTGAATTTAATAATGATGGGAGTATTTCAGCTGCTAAATTTCTGATTTTTTCAGGTATAGCTTGTAAGATGTGAATTTCTACAATTAGATCAAATGAATTCACCCAATTCTCTGGAGGAGATAATAGATCTTCGACACAGTAATTCACTGACGAATTGGGAAAGCGCTCACGACACCAGTCTATCGATGATTTCGAAACATCAAAAGCAGTAACTTTGAAACCATATTTTTCAAGCCATTCAGCATCATCACCTAAACCACATCCAACAACTAATGCTTTACCACTTATTCTTGGGTGATTCTTTATCCATTCTATCATTTTTGGATGTGGCTCCATCCGCGCCCAAGGAATTTTCTCAGATTCACGGTTTGCATTTTCGTATAGTTCTTCAAACCAGCTTAGTGGTGTTCCATTAGATTCTGCCTTATTAGATAATTTTTGGATTTGTACTCTTAAATCAGCAAGTTGCTCATCCATATCTTCATCTCACATGTGGTTGATTATTGCATTACCAAACTCAGAACATTTGAGTAATGTCGCATCATCCATCAATCTTTCAAAATCATAAGTGACGGTTTTGGCTGAAATTGCTCCTTCCATTCCCTTCACAATCAAATTAGCGGCTTCAGTCCACCCCATGTGCCGTAGCATCATTTCAGCACTAAGAATTAAACTTCCAGGGTTTACCTTATCTTGTCCAGTATATTTTGGTGCAGTTCCATGTGTAGCTTCAAAAATTGCAATTCCCGTATCGTAATTGATATTTGCACCTGGAGCAATTCCAATCCCTCCTACTTGTGCAGCAAGGGCATCAGAAATATAATCTCCATTGAGGTTCATTGTGGCTAAAACCCCATAATCTCGTGGACGTGTTAGAACTTGTTGTAGCATAGCATCTGCGATTACATCCTTGATTGTGATTATTGTACCTGTGTTTGGATTTTTAAGAGTGCACCATGGTCCTCCATCAAGCAGTTCTGCACCAAATTCATTTTGAGCCAATAAATATCCCCAATCTCTAAAACCTCCTTCTGTAAATTTCATTATGTTACCTTTGTGAACTAATGTTACACTGTCTTTATCATTATCAATAGCATATTGAATTGCTGCACGAACAATACGCTCTGTACCCTCTACCGAAATAGGTTTTATTCCGATTCCACTTGATTCTGGGAATCTTATTTTATCTACTCCCATTTCATTTTTGAGAAATTCAATAACTTTCTTTACTTCATTAGTTCCCATTTCCCATTCAATTCCAGCATATACATCTTCGCTATTTTCACGGAAGATAATCATGTCAACGGCACCAGGATCACGAACAGGACTTGGAGTACCTTCATACCAACGAACAGGTCTTACACAGGCAAAAAGGTCTAGTTTTTGTCGAAGAGCAACATTAAGGCTTCTAATGCCTCCACCTACAGGAGTTGTTAAAGGACCTTTAATCGATACAAGTCCATTTTTCATAGCATCTAATGTAGCTTCTGGTAACCATTCACCAGTTGCATTAAATGCCTTTTCACCTGCTAAAACCTCTTTCCAGTGAATTTGTCTTTCATCTCCGTATGCAAGATTTACTGCAGCATCTACAACATTTTGCATTACTGGAGAAATATCTATCCCAATACCATCTCCTTCTATAAAACAAATTATTGGATTATTTGGAACTATAAGTTCCCCTTCTTTCATTGTTATTCCATTTCCATCCATGTTCTCATTGTGAGCCGACAAGAGTGCCTTACATCAATTCTCCCATTAGAAATTATAAGTTAACTTCAAAACATTGAATAATTTGCAAAGAATAATGAATCACGTAGATGTCAAGTGGAAAGAAGGTTCTGTTGCTTTATGTTCAGATACTAGAGGCAATGAAATGTTATGTGATTGGGATAGTGAGAATTCACTATCTCCCGTTCAGATAATGGTTCAGATGGTGGGGGTATGTAGTATGGCAGAAATTGTAGTTGGAATGAAAGAGAGGGAATTTGATTCACTTGTAGTTGGAATTGATTATGAGAGAAATGATGAAAATCCTCGTTATGTGACTAAAATGAATTTAATTTTTAAATTAAATACTGATTTAAAATGGGAGAAATTCATTAGAAGATTAATTAAACAAACATTTGAAAAATATTGCTCTGTAGCTTCAACAATTTCAGGAGTTGCTGAAATAACATGGGAATTAGAACTCAACTAGAACTAACTTTTTTCTCTTGCAAAATGTAATTTCTTTCAAATTCATTGGCATAATTTTGATCCCAGTCTATTAATTCCTTTGCCATTATTTTTTTGTATAAAAATGGAGTAACTAAAACCAAATACAACATTGATAAATATCCATAAGGCAACAATGGTGCATTTTTATCGCTTGGGTTCAACTCCCAAAAATTCAAATTAGTTGCTCTATGATGATCTGAATGTCTTGTAACATTACACAAATATATACTACTTAGTAAATGATTTGAATTCCAAGAGTGCCTCATTTCAACGGGTTTTCCTTTTTCTCTTACTAACCCATAATGTTCAATATAATTTATTGCTTCTAATAGTACTTTTGCAAATGCGGCACATAATAGGAAGCATAACATTCCAATTAGCCCACCAAAAATAAATGCTAATATTGTAATACTTAGGCTTCTTAAATAACCAATAATCATTCTATTATGGATGCTAATAATTTTTTGTTTTCTACGTTTTAATCTCTCTGCTTCTATTTTCCAGCCACTAATTTGTTCTTCAAATGTGGCTTTTAAGACAAAAAGATAGATATTTTCACCTCTTTTAGCAGATGCGGGATCTTCTTCTAAGCATACGTCTTTATGATGTCCATAAACGTGTTCGATAGCAAAAGTACAATCCCAAGAAAATGCAAGTAGCCAATTTCCTATGAACATATCAAATTTATTTTTTTTCCTATGTGTTAATTCATGTCCAGGAACTGTGCCAAGTATGCCTATGGATAAAGTAGTTTGAAATATTAAAGCGAATTTATCAATTATTGTAAAAGACTCTTTTATTTGGATAAAATCAATATTTAAATTTGAATTTAATCCTTCCACATACCAAATAGGGGGATTGTTACTGAAAAATGAGACAACTAAGAAAATTAAACAAAATAATATTGGTAAATTAATATAGATTGAAAAATTTAATATTGTTGGATATGCAAAATCTTGAATTTCTTTATCTCTAGGCAATATGTAATCTCCAATGATGAGAAATAAAGACCAACCTATGCAAAAATATGTGGGGTAATTTTCGCCCATTAGAAAAAATATTATTGTGAAAATACCAGTTATTGCTGGGATATAATGTTTAAGATATTTCAACATCTTTATCACTCTTTAATTATTTATTTAATTCATTTTCAAGTGGTTGAAGTATGGATAAAAATTCTTCAAATTCATTATTAGAATCGTTTTCCATCCATACTCCTTCAGCAAACGTATTTGATTGGTTAAACTCTTCAGTAAAATTCATTCCTAAACCCCATTTTTCTTTAGAAAGTCCTTGTTTTACAGCTTTAGCACCGATGCAAATTATTTGTGATTCTAAATCTTCAGAATTTAAGTCCTCTATAATTCCATTAACCCAACGTTCCAATTCTGCATCACCAGCCCCTTCTCCTCTTTCAGTTCGATCTTCTAGAACCATCTTTGCAAATCTTTCTTCAATTTCTTCTCTTAATGAAATTTTTAATCCCATTGCATCATGTAATCTTTCAATAATCAATGCACCTTTTTTTGACATACTTCCGTCAGACCAAGCAATATCTAAAGCAGTCCAAAATATTGTTTTCAATTCTAATCCTCCAACATTTCTCTTACTAATTCCATATGTGTTTCAAATGAAATGTCTAACTCCTTTCTTTTTCTTGCAAGTAATGCAACTTCTGATGGATCAATTATATCATCAACCCAAACAGTATCTAGCATCATCCTATACATTTCAATAATTTGTGATTCTGATGCAACAGTTTCTTTTTCAGGTTCAGTTTCACTTTCTTCAGAATCATCAGAACCTAATTCTATTGTTTCCACTTGAAGTTCATCATCATCAACTTCATCCATGAGTTCATCTAAAGGATCTCTATATGCTCCTCCTCCATTTCCAGAATTTGTATTGCCTCTTCCACCAATCAAATCAAATGGGTCAACCTCTTCATCATCAACTTCTTCAATATCATCTTCAGAATCTTCTAGTGAAAAAGCCTCTTGGCTAACTATGGAATCATTTTCAAATTCTTCAACCGCGTCTTCAGTTTCTATAAGTTCTACTTGGGAAATTTCCTCCTCATTTTCATCTTCTAAACCAAATTTTAGTGATGTGTCAGGCATTTCCTCCTCATCTTCCTCAAAAGCAGCAAGAGGGTCATTAGAAGGAGCGTTATTGGATGGTTTTTGTTCATTAAGTGTAACATTAATTAATTTTGTAAGTGCATTTGTAATACTAGAACTTTGTATTAAATTATCTTCTATTGCCTCCTCAATTCTTTCAATTGCAACAGATACAACTGCATCTCTTTTTCCAGACCAATCTCCATTACCTCTGAATTTTCTAATATGTTCTAAAGCATCAAATTTATCATCATCAGTTAAATTTAATTCATCTTGAATTGCTTTAATAATTTTCAAGTTTTGATCTATCGCACCTTTCCTTTCAAATGCAATTACCATTACAGAATGTAGTACACGCTCTGGCTCAACCATGCACTCCCTAGCACCTTTAGCAGTTAATACAAGTGGTCAATATGTTTAATTTACAAATTCAATTGAACGGTTTTTCAATGTTTTTAATTGGTTAGTTACAGCAGCACCAAAAATATGTTCTGAACGTACACCAGTTAGGACAACCATTACTCTTAATTCTTCATGCATTGATTCATCTACCGTTGCACCCCAAATAATCTTAGCATTTGGATTAATTTTATTTCTAATTACAGAGGCAGCTTCCTCTGCTTCTCCTAAAGTTAGTGATGGGCCACAAACAACATTGATAAGAGCCCCTCTTGCATCTGAAAAATCAACATCTAAAAGGGGCGACTCTAATGCTTGCATAGTTGCTTCTGTAGCCCGATTCATCCCAGTTGATTCACCTAATCCAATCATTGCAACTCCTCCTCCATTTTCCATTACACTTTTTAGATCCATAAAGTCTAGATTTACTAAACCATCTTTCGTAATTAATTCTGTAATTCCTGCAATGCTTCTCATTAGTAATTCATCAGCCACTCTAAAAGCAGAACTGATTGGTAGATCTTTTACGCCTTCTACATGTAATAATCTTTCATTAGGCATTACTACAACAGTATCACAAATATCTCTTAAACGTTCTAAACCCCACTCTGCATGTTGCCTTCTCATATTTCCTTCTGAATTAAATGGGTAAGTTACAATTGCAATAGTCAATGCACCTTGTTCTTTAGCTAATTTTGCTAAAACATGTGCACTACCTGTGCCTGTTCCACCTCCAAGCCCACAAGTAACAAATGCAAGATCTGTTTCTTCAACAATATTTCTTAATGCACGTTCAGATTCATAAGCTGCTTGTTCACCTTTTTCAGGATTGCCTCCAGCCCCATGGCCTTTTGCAGTTCTTCCAATAAGTAGTTTGTTTGGCACTTCCATCCTTAAAAGATGTTGAGCATCAGTATTGATTGCATATCCAATTACATATTTATCGTCAAGAAGATTTTCTTGAGCTAATCTATTTACAGTATTACTACCACAACCGCCGCAACCATAAACTCTAATTCTTGGAGTTAGTGTTCTTAGTAAATTTTCAAGTGCTTGATCGTTGCTTGGAAGCGGTGCTGCTTCAGTAATCGCATCAACTTTTTTTTCTCCTTCTAATTCTAATACACGCTCTATGAGGTGTCGCATATCCCAAGTTTTTATCTTAGTGACTTTGAATATGTCGCTATTATTGTCATTAAACAATCGATTTTTGGAGCAAATTTATCTTGCCATCAATCTGTTAGCCCATCTTCAATAACACTGAATACTGCTTCACCTTCTGGTAAATTTGGACTGTCAACTAGTCTAGCAATCCTTCTTCCTGCTTTCGCTTTCCGCAAATAAATTCTGAATGCAGATGCATGACTAATAATATGTCCACCAACTGCTTTTGTAGGATCTCCCCACATAGCATCAGGTTTTGACATCACTTGGTTGCAAATTAGTACTACTGCATTATTTACGTCTGATAATTGCTTTAATTCTTTCAAATGTCTGTTAAGTTTTTGTTGTCTATTTGCCAACATTCCTCTACCAATGAATTCTGCTCTAAAATGACTAATAACACTGTCAACTACAATCATCTTTACATTAATTCCACTTGCTGCTTTTTTAACTTCATCCACAAGTAACATTTGATGTGCTGAATTATATGCTCTTGCAACATGGCATCTTTTCAAAACTTCATCAGGATTCAATCCTTTTGCAGCTGCCATTTGTCTAATTCTTTCAGGCCTAAATGTATCTTCGGTATCTATAAAAAATACATGTGCAGGATCATTTTCATCAGATAAACCACCTTCTTTTAGTGGCAACATTGCATTAACTGCAAGTTGGTGACTAAATTGTGTTTTACCAGAACCGAATTCTCCATATAATTCAGTGATTGATTTTGTTTCAAATCCTCCACCTAATAATTCATCAATACTTTGACATCCAGAGGTTAATTTTAGAACTTCTCTACGTTTTTCTAAAATATCTATACCACTTAGGAAACCACCAATGCTTGCCATTTTTCTAGCACCATTAATAATTCTTGAACTTACAGCTTCACCTAATTCTGCTTGATCCGCAAGATCTGCAGGATTCATTACTGCGATTGCCATTAAATCATCAAAACCTGCTTCACGTAGTTTTTCTGCTGTGGCAGGACCTACACCAGGTAAGTCATCTATAGTATATTCAGGGTCATCTCCCACGTTAACCACTAGTTCCTCTTGTTCTTCCACTTCTTCTTCTTCTTTCTTCTTTGCCATACTCATCCCTCTATTTCATC
>MDSZ01208982.1_pt1 | contig 11524 bp, 19 predicted proteins | sample 811201 | NCBI WGS metagenome assembly MDSZ01 (sample SAMN05326647, study PRJNA326480) | marine metagenome | isolation source: seawater | place: Indian Ocean: North | collected 2010 | reverse complement strand
CTGATTAAAATTATTTCTATATATTCTGCTGTTCTTTCTCCTGGTCTTATTCCAGGAACATATCCACCATATTTTCTTAAATTTTCGGCTGTTTCTTTTGGATTAAAAACTATGGAAGTGTAAAAAAAAGAAAAGAAAATTATTCCAGATGCATATAATAACATGTATAGAGGTTGTCCTTGAGTGAACATTGAAGAAATTTTAAGGAAAGTATCTGACTCAGCAAATCCAAAATTAGAAATTGTAATAGGCAATAACAATAAAGCTGAGGCAAAAATAGCTGGAATAACACCAGCAGTATTAATTTTGAGAGGAAGATGCGAAGACTCACCCCCATACATTTTGTTCCCTACTTGCCTTTTGGGATAGTTAATTAGGATTTTTCTCATTGCTCTCTCAAAAAAAACAATAAATAAAACAGTTAAAATCACTAAAATAAAAATTCCCACAATCATAATTGCAGATAATGCGCCCGTTCTACCTAATTCAAAAGTAGAAGCTAAAGCTCTAGGAATTTCTGCTACAATACCCGAAAAGATAATTAGTGATATTCCATTTCCAACTCCTCGTAAGGTGATTTGTTCACCTAGCCACATTAGAAAAGTGGTTCCTGCAACTAAAGAAATTGTAGTTATTATTCTAAAAGTTAAACCAGGTTCGATAACTAAATTACCAGCATTTTCTAGACCTACTGAAACTCCATAACCTTGTAAACAAGCAATTAACACAGTACCGTATCTAGTTATTTGTGTTATTTTTTTTCTTCCTATTTCACCTTGCTCTTTTAAATTTTTAAAATAGTCGGAAACACCAGTTAATAATTGAACAATAATTGCCGATGATATGTAAGGCATTATTCCAAGAGCAAAAATTGCCATTCTTGTCACTGCACCTCCTGAAAACATATTAAACATTCCTAAAAGGCCTTTTTGACTTGATGACATTATTTCTTTTAATGCTAAAGGATCAATACCAGCTAAAGGCACGTATGTTCCTAATCTATAAATTATTAGAATAAGAATGGTAAAAAAAATTCGATTTTTTAAATCTTTTGCTTGAGAAAATGCACCTGCAGTATTTAGAGTTTCGCTAGACATGTAGATTACTTTTTGACTATGCTAATTTTAGCACCAGCTTTTTTTATTTTTACTAATGCTTGTTTTGAAGCAAAATGAGCGGTTATATTAATTATGTTTTTCAATTCTCCTGAACCTAAGATCTTCAATTTTTCAAATTTTTTGCTTACCAAGTTTTTTTCTTTTAAAATTTTAAGGTCTAAATTATCTTTTAATTGATTTTTAGACTTGCCTATCATACTTTGAATCTTAGATAAATTTAATATAGCTGTATTTTTCTTACCAAAATATTTAAATCCTCTCTTGGGAAGTCTTCTATAAAGAGGCATCTGTCCCCCTTCAAAACTTTTAATCGATACACCTGATCTTGATTTTTGGCCTTTGTGACCTCTTGAAGAGGTTTTACCTTTTCCAGAACCAATGCCTCTCCCAACTCTAATTTTTTTTTTATTTACTTTTAATAAAGAATTTAAACTCATTTTTCAGCCTCTCTTTTTAAAACAATATCAGAGATCTTTTTTCCTCTAATGTTTGACAAGATTTTTGGTGAAATTTGTGATTTAAGGCCATTTAGACAAGCTTTTAACACATTATGAGGGTTGGCTGAGCCTAGTGATTTAGCAACAACATCCTGAATACCGATTACTTCACAAACTGATCTAATAGCACCACCTGCAATTATTCCTGTACCTGCAGGAGCAGCCCTAAGAAAAACTTTACCTGATCCATTTTTACCTTTTACATCGTGGTGTAAGGTTCTACCTTCCTTTAAAGGAATTTTGACGAGGTTTCTTTTTGCAACCTCTGTTGCTTTCTTAATTGCATCTGGCACTTGTTTTGATTTACCTTGGCCAATGCCTATTGAGCCCTTTTGATTACCAACGACCATTAAGGCGGCAAATCCAAATCTTCTACCTCCTTTTACTACTTTAGTTATTCGGTTTATTGCAACTAATTTTTCTTTAATATCACTTTCAACTTTTTTGTTTTCACTCATATTAAAATTTTAATCCATTTTTTCTTAATGTTTCCGCAAATGTTCGTACCCTGCCGTGATACTTGTGCTGACCTCTATCAAAGTAAACTTGACTTATATTTTTATCCTTAGCTCTTTTAGCTAAAATCTCGCCAATAATAGTGGATTTTTCCATTTTTTTCATTTTTTTGTTTTTAATTTCTTTCTCAATTGATGAAGCAGAAACTAAAGTTTTTTTCTGCTTATCATCTATTATTTGCGCTGACAAATTATTTAGTGACTTAGTGATAGATACTCTATATCTATCATTTGTCACCGATTTAAGTTTTTTTCTGTTCCTTAATTTTCTTTTAACTTTACTTGAAATTTTTTTCATTATTTTTTCTTTCCTTCTTTTCTGAGAATAAATTGACCTCTCTCTTTTATGCCTTTTGCTTTATAAGGTTCAACAGGTTTAAGGCTTTTAATATCAGCTGCAATTTTTGAAACAAGCTCCTTATCAACTCCACTGATTTTCAAAATTGTTTGTTTTTCTACAGCAATTTTGATTTCTTTAGGTATCTTAAAATTAATATCATGACTGAAACCTAATTGAAGATTTAATGTATCACCTTTCAAGTTAGCTCTAAAACCAACACCAGATAATTCTAAAATTTTCTCGTGTCCCTTTGATACTCCTAAAACTGCATTATTTATTATACTTCTATATGTACCCCATAAAATTGATATTTTTTTATCAATTTTTTTATCTTTAGGCTGAATTTGAAATTCGCTTTCATTTATTTTAGAGGAAAAAATCTTATCGTTAATTGTCAATTTGGTCGATCCTTTTGGACCTGTAATTGTCAAGTTGGAACCTTCTATTTTTATTGTAGAATCTTTAGGCACAATTATATTTTTTTTTCCAATTTTAGACATTAAAATACCCTACAAATAATTTCTCCACCAACATTTTTCTTTCTTGCCTCGGAGTCGCTCATCACACCTTGTGGTGTAGATAAAATTGCTAATCCAAGTCCATTCATAACTCTTGGGATGCTTGTGGCTCTTGAGTAAACTCTTCGTCCTGGTTTCGATACTCTCTTTATTTCTTTTATTACTGGATCGCCTTCATAATATTTTAAGGAAATCTTAAGACTAATTTTATTTTTTTCAGATTTATCAATAAAGAAATCTTTAATATATCCCTCATTTTTTAAAATTGTTAAAATATTCTTTCTAAATTTTGATGATGGGATCTCAATTGAACTTAACGATCTCATTTGACCGTTTCTTATTCTTGAAAACATATCACCTATTGGATCTGTAAATGTCATATATTTCTCCTACCAACTAGATTTTGTTACACCAGGAATTTTACCTGAGGAAGCCATATCTCTAAGTGCAATTCTTGATATTTTTAATTTTCTGTAAACTCCATGAGGTCTGCCAGAAATCTCACATCTGTTTCTTATTCTGATTTTTGAAGAATTTTTTGGTAATTTATTTAATCTTAGCTGAGCGGCAAACCTTTCAGATAATTCTAGTTTTTTATTGTTGATAATCTTTTTTAATTCAGCTCTTTTTTTTGAATATCTTTTTACAAGCTTAATTCTTTTTAAATTTTTTTCAATTGCACTTTTTTTTGCCATATTTACCTCAGTTTTGTTTTTGATTAATTGGAAAATTTAATTCTTTAAGAAGTTCAATCGTTCCTTCCCTACTTTTACTATTAATTACCAATGTAATATCTATACCTCTAATCTTATCTACCTTATCAAAATTTACTTCAGGAAAAACAATGTGTTCTTTTATACCAAAAGAGTAATTATAAGAATTATCAACTCCTTTTGAAGATAGTCCTCTGAAATCTTTAATTCTTGGTAAGGCTATGTTTACTAACCTATCAATAAATTCATACATTTTATTAGATCTTAAAGTAACTTTTACTCCTGCATTGGATCCTTTTCTTGTTTTAAAATTTGATATAGATTTTTTGAATTTCGTAATTACTGGCTTTTGTCCTGTAATTAATGACATGTCTTCTACGCAAGCTTTAAGTTTTTTACCATCTGAAGCATCTTCTCCTAAACCAATATTTAATATAATTTTATTAATTTTAGGCACTTCGTGTCTATTTTTAACAGAAAGTTTTTGCATTAATTTCGCAACTATTTCCTTTTCATAAGAAATTTTTAATCTTGGTATCATTTATTTCCAGCTACTTTCTTGTCTTTTTTTTTTAAATCGATATTTTTAATATTTGAAAGGTGGATAAAATTTTCCTTTGTAATAATTCCACCTTTATTTTCTTTTGTAGGTTTTAAATGTTTTTTTATCATATTGATGGACTTAACTTTTACCTTTTTTTGTTTTCTATCAATTTCTAATATTTCACCAGTTTTTCCTTTATCTTTACCTGTGATGATCTTAACTTGTGTTCCTTTTTTAATAATCATTTATAGGACCTCCGGTGCTAGAGAAATTATTTTGGTGTGGCCTCTTGATCTTAACTCCCTTGTAACGGGCCCAAAAATTCTTGTTCCAATCGGCTCACCTTTGTCATCTGTTAAAACAACTGCATTAGTATCGAATTGAACTTTAGAGCCATCATTTCTATAAATTTCTTTTTTAGTTCTTACAACTACAGCCTTGTGAACGGCACCTTTTTTAACTTTTCCTTTTGGTATAGCATCTTTTACACTGATAACAATCAAATCTCCAACAGCTGCATATCTTCTTTTTGAACCACCTAGCACTTTTATGCACTCAACTCTTTTAGCTCCTGTGTTATCAGCAACTGTTAATTCTGTTTGTATTTGTATCATTTATCCATTACCTGCCAGGTTTTCTTTTTTGAATAAGGTTTGCTCTCAATAATTAATACTTCTTCGCCTTCTTTAAATTTATTTTTTTCATCGTGGGCATGATATTTTTTTGATCTTTTAATTATTTTTTCATAGAATGGATGCTTAAATTTTCTTGTTACTTTTACCACAACGGTCTTATCACTTTTAGCACTCGTTATAATACCCTTTAATATTTTTTTAGTCATTTTGTGTTTTTAATTGTTGTATACAACCTAGCAATACTTTTTTTTATTTGACCATATTGAGCTTGATTGGTTATTTGATTATTAATTTTTTTAAACCTTATATTTAATAAATCTTTTTTAAGAGTTAAAATTTTTTTCTCTGCTTGATCTTTTGTCATTTTTTTATCCTCTTTTTTCTTAATCATAATTATCTTTTCACAAATTTAGTTTTTATTGGCAGTTTTGCCGAAGCTTTATATAAAGCTTCTCTTGCTACCTCTTCACTTACACCATCAATTTCAAAAATTATTCTACCTGGCTTCACCCTACATGCGTAGTATTCTGGTGATCCTTTACCTTTCCCCATTCGTACTTCAGTAGGTTTTTTAGATACTGGAATGTTTGGAAAAATTCTTGTCCACACTTTACCTGTTCTTTTCATGTATCTTGTTAAAGCAACTCTAGCCGCCTCGATTTGTTTCCCTATAATTCTTTCTGGTTCAATTGCTTTTAGGCCAAATTGTCCATAGTTCAAAACTACAGCTCTGGAAGCTTTTCCGTGAATCCTTCCCTTAAAGGCTTTTCTAAATTTAGTTCTTACTGGTTGAAGCATTTTTTACTCTCTCCTTTTTTTCTTTTTCAACATCTTTAGCCATCAATTCACCTTTATAAATCCACACTTTAACTCCAATAATTCCATAAGTTGTCAATGCTTCTGCAAAACCATAATCTATATCTGCTCTTAAAGTGTGGGAAGGTATACTTCCTTCTCTAAGCCACTCGGTTCTTGCAATTTCATTTCCAGCTAACCTACCACTTAACATTACTTTAATGCCTTTGGCATTTAATCGCATAGCAGATTGCATTGCCCTTTTCATTGCTCTTCTATATGCTATTCTTTTAACAAGTTGTTGTGCAATATTTTCTGCTACTAAATTAGAATTTAATTCTGGTTTTTTGATTTCTTTAATATTTACGTTAACGTCACCATTAGTGATTTTCATTATATTTTTTTTAATTTTTTCAATGTCTGCCCCTTTTTTTCCGATTACAAAGCCTGGCCTTGAAGTATGAATAGATACCGAGCATTGCTTTGAAGACCTTTCGATAATTATCTCTGATACACCTGAATTCACTATATTTTTTTTTATATATTTTCTTATTTGAAAATCTTCAATTAAGTATTTTCCAAAATCTTTTTTTTTAGCAAACCAAGTTGAGTCCCAACCTCTATTTATTCCTAGCCTTAAACCTATTGGATTAATCTTTTGTCCCATTATTTACTCACTTTCTTTTCTTTTTTTTCTTCAAGAATTATAGTAATCCTGCTAAATGGCTTTTTAATTGGACTCGCTCTACCTTTTGCTCTTGGCCTATATCTTTTCATTACTAAGGATTTGCCTACATAAGCTTCTTTTACAAATAAGTTGTCTATATCATATTGATAGTTATTTTCAGCATTTGCTATTGCCGATTTTACTGTTTTGCTCACATCACGTGCAATTTTTTTTCTTGTAAATTCTAAATCTCTTAAAGCTGTATCTGCTTTTTTTCCTTTAATAAAATTACACACTAAAGCAAGTTTTCTCGGACTAGTTCTCACATTTTTGTTGATCGCTTTTACTAAAGTATTTTCTTTGTTCATTATTTTTTGTCTCCTTCAGCAGGTTTTTCTGCAGCTGCAGCTTTTTTGTCAGCTGGTGTATGACCTTTGAATGTTCTAGTTGGAGCAAACTCACCCAATTTATGTCCTACCATTTCCTCAGATATTGTAATAGGTATAAAGCTTTTTCCATTATGTATCATAAAACTATGACCCACAAAATCAGGTATTATAGTTGAATTTCTAGACCATGTTTTTATAGGTTTTTTATTACTCCCTCCCTTTAATTTATCTATTTTTTTTAATAAACTTGGATGTACAAAAGGTCCTTTCCAGATTGATCTTGTCATTATTTGTTTCTCTTCTTTCTTCTAGATATAATAAATTTATCACTTCGTTTAGGTTTTCTTGTTTTTAGTCCTTTGGCTGATTGTCCCCATGGTGAAACTGGACTTCTACCTCCAGAGGTTTTTCCTTCACCGCCTCCATGCGGATGATCAACTGGATTCATTGCCACTCCCCTAGTTTGAGGTCTTTTACCTCTCCATCTATTTCTTCCAGCTTTTCCGATTTTAATATTTTTTTGATCTGGGTTTGATACTGTTCCAATAGTCGCAATACATTTACTACTTACTTTCCTAGTCTCTCCAGAAGCAAGTTTTAATATTGCATAATCACCGTCAAAACCAGATAGTGTTACTGAAGAACCCGCCGACCTAGCTAATTTTGCACCGTTGCCAGGAATTAATTCAACATTGTGCAATAATGTTCCTGGTGGAATATCTTGTAATTCTAATGAATTACCAGTTTTAATTTCAACATTTTTTCCTGACTCGATAATATCACCTTTTTTTAAACCTTGAGGACAAATAATATATGCTCTTTCTTTATCTTGATAGCTTATTAAAGCTATATATGCAGTTCTGTTAGGATCGTACTCTATACGTTCAACTGTTCCTGGGATATTTTTCTTTTTTCTATAAAAGTCTATAATTCTATATTTGTGCTTAGAACCCCCTCCAATATGTCTAGAAGTAATCCTACCAAAGTTATTTCTTCCACCTGTAAAATTTTGACCTTTAGTCAATGGTTTGTATGGAGAACCTTTCCACAAAGAACTTTTATCTAGCACGACTGTGCCTCTTGTCGATTTTGTGTAAGGTTTAAATGTTTTTAAAGCCATAAATTAAATTCCTGATGTTAGGTCTATACTTTGACCTTTTTTTAAAGTTATAATTGCTTTTTTGTATCCTGACTTGTAAGATTTTTTGCCTTGCTTTAATTTTATCTTAGTTTTTTGGTTTATAATATTTACTTTTACAACCTTAACTTTGAATAACTTTTCAATATTTTTTTTGATTATTTTTTTATTAGCTTTACCGTGAACTTTGAAAACAGTTTTATTTTGCTCTGATAATATTGTTGCTTTTTCTGTTATAATTGGATTTTTTATCGAGTCTATATAATTAATTTTTTTCATTTAAAACTCTTTCTTGAATTTTTTTAGCTGATGATGTGGTAATAAGAACATTCCTATATTTAAAAATATCATATATATTTGCACCTTCATCATTTATTAATTTAATATTTTTTATATTTCTAGCTGACTTATTAATATTTTTTAATGAGTCTTTATCAGATATTATTAGTGTATTTTGTAGTTTATTATTTACTAAGAACTTATTGAACTCTTTAGTTTTTTTAATTTCTTTTTTTACATCTGCTAATATAAACAAATTTTTTTCTGTATTTTTCTTAGATAAAGTTTGAGCTAAAGCTAATTTACGCACTTTTTTATTAATCTTTTTTATTTTATAAACAGCCCCTTTTGGACCATGGGCAATACCTCCACCAACAAATAAAGGAGCTTTTTTACTAGCATGACGTGCGCCTCCACTGCCTTTTTGAGCGACAATTTTTTTTGTTGAGCCTCTAATCTGGTTTCTTTGCTTTGTTTTAGCAGTTCTAGGTTTTGAGTGATTTAGTTGCCAATCTATAACAAATTTTATCAGTTTATGATTGATTTTCAATTTAACTAGTTTGTCTGAAATTTCAATTGAGCTATTTTTTGAACCATCAATATTTAATAAAGGTAATTTCATCTATTTTTTACCTTTCTTTGCTTCGGTGGCCTTAACTTTTGCATCATATTTTTCTTTTAAAGTTTTCCTAGACACATTTTTAATAGACTCTCTTAAATATACTGTTGAATTTTTTGCCCCAGGTATAGAACCCTTAATATAAATTAGACTATTTTCTAAATCAGATTTTATAACTTCAAGATTAAGCATTGTTCTAAACTTATCACCCATATGGCCAGCCATTTTTTTTCCCTTGAAAACCTTTCCAGGATCTTGTCTTTGACCAGTTGAGCCATGCGATCTGTGGGATACAGATACACCATGTGAAGCTCGAAGACCTCCAAAGTTCCACCTTTTCATTACCCCTGCAAATCCTTTTCCAATAGTTTTAGATTTTATATCTAAAAATTTTTTATCTTTAAATATTTCTAAACCAAGTTCATTGCCTTCCTTATATTGATCAACATTTTTAATTCTAAATTCTTTTAAGATTTTTTTAGGTTCAGTATTTTTTTTTGTAAAATAACTTTTCATTTGCTTTTTTAATTTAGAATTTTTTATTTTAAAAAAACCAACTTTTATTGCGTCATATCCTCTTTTTTCTTTTGAAATGATATCTAAAACTCTCCCTTTTTCGACTTTTATTACAGTAACAGGAACTGATTGACCAGAATTCATAAATTCTCTAGTCATGCCTAATTTTGTACCTATTAATCCTATACTCATATTAAATCTTTATTTCTATATCTACACCTGAAGCTAAATCTAATTTCATTAAAGCCTCGACTGTTTGTGGCGTAGGTTCTATTATATCTATTAATCTTTTATGCGTTCTTGACTCAAACTGCTCTCTACTTTTTTTATCGATGTGTGGTGACCTTAGAACCGTATATCTTTCTATTCTTGTAGGTAGAGGTATTGGACCTTTTACTTGTGCACCAGTTCGTTTAGCAGTATTAACAATTTCTTCCGTAGAAAGATCTAGGATTTTATTGTCGTAGGCCTTTAAATGTATTCTAATATTTTGGTTTTCCATAATTATGCTAGTTTCTTTGTTACTTCATCCTGAACATTTTGTGGGACTTTATCGTAATGACTAAATTGCATTGTATACTGTGCTCTACCCTGAGTAGATGATCTAAGATTATTTATATATCCAAACATGTTAGCTAATGGAACAACTGCATTTATTGCAGTCGCATTTCCTCTAGGTTCAGTGGAGCCAACTTGTCCTCGTCTACTATTCAAGTCTCCTATTACATCACCCATAAATTCCTCTGGAGTCACAACCTCAACTTTCATCATTGGTTCCAAAAGTTTTAAAGTGGCTTTTTGACATGCCTCTCTAAAACAAAATCTACTAGCAATTTCAAAAGCTAAAACACTTGAGTCTACATCATGATGAAGACCGTCTAATATTTTTACTTTGTAGTCTATAATTGGAAATCCTGCCAATATCCCGCTATCAGAAACGCTTTCAACTCCTTTTTCCACTCCTGGGATAAACTCTTTTGGAATCGCACCACCTTTGATTAAATTTTCTATTTCTCTACCTTTTCCTGCATCCAAAGGCTCTACACTTAATTTAACTTTAGCAAATTGCCCTGCTCCTCCACTTTGTTTTTTGTGAATATATTCCATTTCAGCTGCACCTAATATCGTTTCTCTGTAAGCAACTTGCGGGGCTCCAATATTAGCTTCAACTTTAAATTCTCTTTTCATTCTATCTACTATTATATCTAGATGTAATTCACCCATGCCTTTAATAATCGTTTGGCCAGATTCTTCATCAGAAGATACTCTAAATGACGGATCCTCTTTAGCTAATCTGGCTAACGCTTCACCCATTTTCTCTTGATCTCCTTTTGTCTTTGGTTCAACGGCGATTTCTATAACCGGATCAGGGAATTCCATTGGTTCTAATAAAATTGGATTTTGAGGATCACACAATGTATGCCCAGTTATAGTATATTTTAATCCTGCTAAAGCTACAATGTCACCTGCTGAAGCAGTTTTAATATCCTCTCGACTATTAGCATGCATTAAAAGCATTCTCCCTATTCTTTCATTTTTATCTTTTGAAGAATTCAATATAGATGTACCTGCATTTAGAGTTCCAGAATAAATTCTAATGAAGGTAAGCGAACCCACAAAAGGGTCATTAGCTACTTTGAAAGCTAACGCTGAAAATTTCTCTTTTTCATCAAATTTCATCGTTACTTTTTCCTCTGATCCAACTTTTGTACCTTCAATTGATTTTAGATCACTTGGGCTTGGAAGATAATCAATTACAGCATCTAGCAATGGCTGAACTCCTTTATTTTTAAAAGCTGACCCAGTTAAGATAGGAACAAAATTGAAATTTAAAGTTCCTTTCCTGATGCACCTTATAAGATCAACTTCTGATGGCTCTTTCCCGTCTAAATATGCTTCCATTAGTTTTTCATCTTCCTCAACTGCTGTTTCAACTAAGTTTTGTCGATATTTATTAGCTTTATCTTTTAAATCTTCTGGTATATCAACGTAATCAAATTTAGCTCCTAAATCCTCGTTTTGCCAAACAACTCCTTTCATTTTTACTAAATCAATTACACCTTTCAAATCAGCCTCTGATCCTATTGGAATTTGTATGGGTAATGGTTTGCAGCCTAATCTCTCTTTAATCATATCAATACATCTATAAAAATCTGCTCCAGTTCTATCCAATTTATTTACAAAACATATTCTTGGAACTTTATATTTATCTGCTTGTCTCCAAACAGTTTCTGACTGAGG
>MDSZ01174845.1_pt1 | contig 11524 bp, 16 predicted proteins | sample 811201 | NCBI WGS metagenome assembly MDSZ01 (sample SAMN05326647, study PRJNA326480) | marine metagenome | isolation source: seawater | place: Indian Ocean: North | collected 2010 | reverse complement strand
TTAATTTTAGTAATTTTTTTTATGATATTTTGAATCATAAAAGTTGTTTTATTTGGTTTTGTTAAAAAGGCTTCACCAGAGACTTTATAATCAATTTTAAATTTGGATCTATTTTTTTTACTTATCTTACTAAAAATTCTATTTAGTTTCTTTTTTAAAGAATTAGATGAATGTTTATTGTTAAACCTTATATTAAAGGTTGCCTCAGCTATTCCAGGGATAATATTATCTGCTGTATTATTAATATTAATCTTTGTCACCTCTAAGTTGGTAGGTTGAAAGCTTTTTGTACCTTTATCAAATTTAATTTCTTTTATTTCTTTTAAAATTTTAACAATTATTGTTGATGGGTTATTAGCTCTATGTGGATATGCCACATGCCCTTGTGAACCAAATATTTTTAAGTTACCAGTTAAACTCCCCCTACGACCAACCTTAATCATTTCACCTAATTTATTTGGATTAGTAGGTTCACCTACTAAACAGAAGTTAATTTTTTCTCTTCTTTTTTTTAAATATTCTACAACTTTTTTTGTTCCATTAACTGCATCACCTTCTTCATCCCCAGTTATTAATAAACTTACTGAACCTTCAAATTTTCTTTTTTTTGATAAAAAAAAGCTTACAGCTGAAACAAAGGCTGCAATAGAACTTTTCATGTCATTAGCGCCTCTTCCGATTAGATGCCCTTTTTTTATAGATGGTTTAAAGGGATTTATTGTCCATTCTCTTATATTGCCTGGAGGAACTACATCTAGGTGACCTGCGTAACAAAAATTTGGATTTTTAGTTCCCAATCTTGCATATAAATTTTTAACAGGTTTAGTACCTCTCTCTTTAAATTCTAATATCTTTGTTTTGAAACCTAATCTCTTTAATTTCTTTTCTAAAAATCTCATCACACCAGCATCAAGTGGAGTAACAGAAGGAAATTTGATTAGCTCTTTAGCTAATTGAAGTTCATTTATTTTTTTCATATTAATCTCTTAAAAGGTCATTAACAGATGTTTTTGATCTTGTTTTTTCATCAACCTGCTTGATAATCACCGCACAGTATAAAGATGGTGCTGCTGGGTTTTTTTTATCTGGTAAAGATCCAGGAACCACTACTGAATAAGGAGGAATTTTACCATAGGTAATTTCACCAGTTTTCCTATTAACAATTTTTGTAGATTGACCAATATACATTCCCATGCTTATAACTGACCCTTCGCCAACAATTACGCCCTCAACTACTTCGGACATTGCACCTAGAAAAACATTGTCCTCAATAATTGTAGGTAAAGCCTGAGCAGGTTCTAATACACCTCCAACACCAGTTCCAGCAGATATATGACAGTTTTTTCCAATCTGACAACAACTTCCTGCACGACTGAAGGTATCCATCATTGTGCCTTCGTCAATATAAGCCCCAATGTTTACATAGCATGGCATTAGAACAGCATTCCTTCCAACAAAAGATCCTTTTCTTACAGGTGAGTTTGGTACCATTCTGAAACCTGCTTTTTCATGATCTTCCTTCGTCCATCCAGCAGTTTTCCCTTTTAGTAAATGAGCTTTGTCATACCAGCTACTATAGGGTCCGTTTAAATTTTCCATTGGATACATTCTAAAACTAAGCATGATAGCTTTTTTAAGATGTTGATGCGTTACCCATTCTCCATCAATTTTTTCTGCTACTCTTGATTTACCACTATCCAAATCATTAATAACTTGATTAACAGCATCCTTTAAGGATTTATCAGAACTTTGATTAACCTGATCTTTATTTTCCCAAGCTTCATTTATTATTTTTTCAATACTCATATTTTTTGATTAGTTATTTTTTAATACATTAATTTTTTGGAGAAAAGAAGGCAAGTTATTAATCCTGTAATCAATGTAGGGCTTGTCAGCATCTTTTTTTGCAAAAGCCTCATCATTTTCAAGCCAACAAGTTTTCATGCCTAAATTTTTAGCCTGTTCAAGATTATGAGCTATATCTTCTATTAAAATCGATTGTTGCGGGTCTAATTTAAATTTTTCAATTAATTCTTTATATGGATCCAAGTGAGGTTTCGGCACAAAATTAGCATCTGTAATATCAAAAGTTCCATCAAATAAACCGTCAATTCCTAATTGCTTTGTTACATTTGCGATATGAGCATGAGAACCATTTGAAAATATATATTTTTTTTCTTTAAGTTTAATAAGCTCTTCTCTTAAAAATTTATCTTTTGGTAGCCAAGATATATCAATATCATGGACAAATTCTAAAAACTCATTTGGATCAATATTTTTTTTTTTCATTAATCCTGATAATGTTGTTCCATACTCATAAAAATATTCTTTTTGAATTTTTTTTGCTTCAACTAAGTCAACATTAAATTTTTCCGAGATAAATGAAGACATCTTTTTGTCTACTTCTGAAAAAACCTTAGTTTGACCACTATAAAGTGTGTTATCTAAATCAAATATCCAATACTTAATTTCTGTTAGTTCCTTCATTTATTCCCTTATTAGAGTTCCTGAACCAGCATTTGACAATAATTCATATAAAATTGAATGATCTAAACGTCCATCTATAATACAAACTCCTTTCACACCATTACTCGCAACATCTAAGCAGTTTTTTATTTTTGGTATCATTCCACCACTAATAGTTTTATTAGTTATTAATTCATTAATTTTACTAGTATTAATCTCAGATATTAATTTTTTATTATCATCCAATACACCTTCAACATCACTCATTATTATTAATCTTCTAGCATTTAGCTTTTTTGCAATAGCACCAGCACTTGTATCAGCATTTATATTAAAAACCTGGTTATTCTTATCTAGTCCTAATGGAGCTACAACTGGGACTTTTTTTTCTTTTACTATTTTTTCAATAATAGTTTGATTTATTTCTACTGGATGTCCAACAAAACCAAGATTATGATTTTCTTGTTCAACTAGTAGAATGTTATTTTGTTTATTCGTTATTCCTTGACTATCACAATTATTTTTTTTTAAAGCTTCTGTAATCTCTTTATTGAACTCATTTAAAACTTCTTCAACAATTTCAATAGACTTCTTATCGGTAACTCTTAAACCATTAATAAAATTGCTTTTGATTCCAGCTTTATTTAATTTAATTGAAATTCTTTTTCCACCACCATGTATTATGATAGGTATAAAACCTAACTTATTAAGTATTGAAATATCATTAATAAAATTATTAAATAAATCTTTATTAACTAATACACTACCACCACATTTTATAACAATGTATTCATCATTATACTTTTCTAAATAATTTTTTACCTCATCAAAAGAAGGACCATTTTGTGGTAAAATTTTTTTAATTTCTTCCTCTGTAATCTTAGACATTAAGTTACAGTTTTAACTGTTGTTCGTTTCATAATGAATAGTTGTTGGGCCATAGTTAGTATATTGTTTATAGTCCAATAGATCACGAGCCCACTTGGAAAGGGTGCAAGTATCACAGTCAAGAAAAGTGGAAAAAATGCAAAAATTTTAGCTTGCATCGCATCTGTAGGTGCTGGATTTAGTTTTTGTTGTACCCACATTGAAACACCCATCGCAACTGGCCACGCTCCAATTACTAAAAATGATGGAACATCATAAGGTAGTAAGCCAAATAAGTTAAATATACTTGTTGGGTCTCTTTCAGATAAATCTTTTATCCAACCATAAAAAGGCATTTGTCTCATTTCAATAGTCACGAATAAAACTTTATATAAAGCAAAAAATACTGGGATCTGAACCAATATGGGTAAACAACCAGACATTGGATTAACTTTTTCTTTCTTGTAAAGTGCCATCATCGATTGTTGTAGTTTCATTTTATCCTCTTTGTGCAGCTCTTTTAGTCTTACCATTTCTGGTTGGAGAGCTTTCATTTTTGCCATACTTCTAAATGAAAAGTTTGCTAATGGGAAAAAGGCTAATCTAATGCATATTGTTATAGCAATTATAGCTAAACCATAGTTTCCTAATAACTTAAAAAAATAATCTATTCCATAAAAAAGAGGTTTAGTAATAAAGTATAGAAATCCCCAATCAATTACCAAATCAAATTTATCAATATTTAAAGAATCAGCATAACCATCAATTACATCAACCCTCTTTGCAGCAACTATTACTTTTAATTCTTCTTCAATTGAACTATTTGAATTTAATTCTAATGGATTTGTTAAGATGAAATTTGCTCTAAATTTATTTTTATAATCAAATGTTGTTTTGAATTCCTTTCCTTCTGGTGGTATTAATGACGTGATCCAGTATTTATCTCCAATACCCAACCAACCTTTTTGAGAAACTCTTGAGAATTTTTTTTCCTGTATATCGTCATAATCTTCTTCAATCAATTCATCATCAAGAGTTGCTATTAGACCTTCATGAAGAATATAAAAATCAGTTATATCAGGAATTTTATTTCGAATTATTTGACCGTATGAGTAAAAATCATATTTATTTTGTGTATTATTTATTACTTTTTGTTTAATTGTAAAAAGATATTTATCATCTAAAGATATTTCTTTTTCAAATATAATGCCTTGGTCATTAGTCCATGATAATTTAATTTTTGTATTGTTCGTTAATTTATCATTTCCATTTATTTTCCATATAGTATTAGAATTAGGTATATTAATATTTTTATCTGTAGTTACAAAACCGCTTTCAACAAGATAACCTTCATCTATATTTCTTGGGCCTAAAAGTGTAACTTTTGTTTCATCATCAAGATTAACTTTATAGTTCTTAAAAGTTAAGTCATCGATTGTTCCACCTTTTAAGGATATTGATCCTTTAATATTATCGTTTTCAAATTGAATTCTTTTATTTTGACTCAAAGCCTCATCTCTAGAAATCTTTATTAAGGTTTCTTTTTGTTCTAAACTTGGGGTATCAGTATTTTTTTCAATTTTATTATTGTCAGATAAAATTTTCTTTGGTGGTTGCTCAGGTATCATAAACAATGACCAAAGAATAATTATTGCTGAAGATAAAGTTATTGCTGCTATTACGTTTTTAGTATCCATTATTTTTTTACTTTTAATTTTTTTTTGATTGGATCAAAGCCTTCACCACCTCCTAAAAATTTAATTGGATGACAGGAAAGTATTCTTTTAAAACTAATAAAAAGTCCTTTAAAAAAACCATAAGTTTTAAGTGCTTCAATACTGTATTCTGAACAAGTCGGGAAGTATCTGCAAGAGTTACCAATTAGAGGACTTATAAGAAATTTATAAAATTTTATAAATTTTATTGTGAAAATTGTAAAGTAGTTCATTATTTTATTTTCTTAAGATCTTGAAATAAGATTTCTTTTATTTTTGTATATTCATTATTTAACATAGTTGGCTTAGCAATAACAAGGTATGAATAGTTAAATTTTATTGATATTTTTTTGATTGCTTCATTAAAAATATTTCTAAGTCGTCTTTTTATCTTATTCCTCTTGACTGCAATCCCTATTTTTTTTTTAGTCACAAATGAAATATTCAGTTTTTGATTATCTTTATTATTAAGATAGCCAAAAAATATTGTTACATATTTATTTGTAATTTTTTTCTTTTTTAAAAGACTTTTAAATTCATCGTTTTTAGAAAGAGCAATTATTTTGCTTTTCATCACTTTAGATTTATTTTTTTTTAACTTTTGATGAAACAGTTAAGTTTTTTCTGCCTCTAGCTCTTCTTCTTTTAAGAAGTTTTCTTCCACCTTTAGATTTCATTTTAGATCTGAAGCCATGTTTTTTTAATCTTCGACCTTTTTTTGGCTGAAAAGTTCTTTTCATAAATATAGTTAAGTAATTTATTTGTTAAAAATTTCGCTCTTTATAGTAATTAAATATATAAATAGCAAATAGAAGATTTTATTATTACTGTGTCAATTAATGAAAAAAGCTAAAAATATTAAATTATTTATAGGATTATTCTACTTCGTTTTTGTAGGGTTATTCTTATACTTGTTATTTTCAAATTTTAGTCTGGAAGAATTAACAAGTTATGAGTTTATAAGAAATAATAAAGAATATTTTAGTGATCTAAAAAAATCTAATTTCTTTCTATTAACAGTTCTATCTTTTGTTTTTATATTAATCTGGGTATTTGCAGGAGGATTTGGATCTCCATTAGGAATTTTTGCTGGTTTTATTTTTGGAAAATGGATTGGATTAATAATTTTAATTTTGGGTATGTCCACTGGTGCAACAATTTTATATGTTTTTGCAAATTTCTTTTTAAAAGATTTTATTAAAGAAAAATTTTTAAATAAATATCAAAATCTTGAAGTTAAATTTAAGAAATCAGAATTTATCTATTTATTAATTTATAGATTTATAGGCGGAATCCCATTTGCGATAAGCAATATTTTACCCTGTATATTTAATGTAAAACCATCTAATTTTTTTTGGGCAACTTTAATTGGAATTTCACCACAACTTTTTTTAATTTGTTCTATTGGGAGTGGTTTAGAGAAAATTATTGATAATAATTTAGAGGCTCCTGGAATCCTCGATATTATAACATCAAAAGATATTTATGTTCCTCTAATAATTTTTTCAATTTTAGTTTTGATATCTATTTATTCTAGAAAGATATTTTATAAAAAATAGTTATGGTGCTCCCACCCTGTACTGACCAGGGAACTAGTCCTTACCAAGGACTTGTTTTGCCATTAAAACTATAGGAGCAATTCAACCAAAAAGCTAAAATTGCTAATTATTGCCATATTATTTTATTAGGTTATAAATATTTTACAAAATAAATCATGAAAATTTATAAAAAAATAATTTTAGATAAAAATAATAAATTGTTATTTGCTGATTACTTTTATCATCAAGGTAAAATAGCAAATGCTATGGGTATTCATTATGATTATAAAAGCACTAGGTCCGCAAAATTAATGGAGAAACAAGCTAAAAGAGAAAAAAAACTTGCAGAAAGAAAGGCAAAAAGATTAGCAAAAGAGGGATCTAAAAAAGAAAATGAAAAACAAAAGCCCTTAGATACTTCTAAACCCATCACCTTAGATTTTCTAACAAATCCAGATAAAGAATGAATAAAAAAATTAAATCTAGAAAAGATAGAGAAGCAGTTGCCTTACGTAATAATTTAAAGAAGAGAAAATCGTTTCAGAAAAAAAATAATAAGAAAAATAAATAATGTCAGTATTATCAGATAAATGGATAAAAAAAATGTCCAAAGAAAAAGATATGATCTCACCTTTTGAAGAAAAACAGGTTAGAGGTAGTAGTATATCTTATGGCCTTTCGTCTTATGGTTATGATGCAAGAGTTTCTGATGAATTTAAGATATTTACCAATGTAAACTCTGAAATAGTAGATCCAAAAAACTTTAAAGCTACAAATTTTGTAACAAGAAAATCATCTGAATGTATAATTCCACCAAATTCTTTTGTGTTGGCAAGAACTGTTGAAAAATTTAAAATTCCAGATGATGTTTTGGTAATCTGTCTTGGGAAATCAACATATGCAAGATGTGGCATCATCGTAAATGTCACACCACTTGAACCAGGATGGGAAGGTTATGTTACTCTTGAGTTTTCCAACACAACACCTCTTCCAGCAAAAATTTATTCAAATGAGGGTGTTGCTCAATTTATTTTCTTAAAAGGAAGTGAAAAACCAGAAACAACCTACGCAGATAGGAATGGAAAATACATGGATCAAGGTCCTGAACCTACATTACCAAAATTATAATTATGCAGAAATTAGAGGTTATTGGGGGCAATAAACTCAAAGGAAAAATTAGAATTTCTGGTTCAAAAAATGCATCATTACCGATTTTAGCAGCAACAATTTTATCAAAGAGAAAAATCGAATTAAAAAATCTTCCAAAAGTAAAAGATATAGAAACAATGTTAATGTTGTTAGAGTCATTGGGTGCAAGGATTAAAAGAAAAAGTAATAAAACTATTATAGACAATTCGAAACAAAAAAAAACTTTTGCTTCATATAACCTAGTTAAAACAATGAGAGGAAGTTTTTTAGTTTTAGGACCACTTTTAGCAAAATTTGGAAAAGCTAAAGTTAGTAGTCCTGGTGGATGTAGTATAGGGGTAAGACCAATTGATATTCATTTAAAAATGTTAGAGAAATTAGGTGCTAAAATTAGAATTGTTCAAGGATATGTTATCGCAACAGCAAACAAAGGTTTAAAAGGTACCAAAATACGATTTCCAAAAATTTCTGTTGGTGCAACCGAAAATTTGATTATCGCATCTTGTTTTGCTAAAGGCACAACAATTTTAACTAATTGTGCCATTGAACCAGAAATAAAAGATTTAGTAAATTTTTTAAAAAAAATGGGGTGTAAAATAAATTGGTTATCAAAAAGAACAATTAAAATTACAGGTGTAAAAGAAGTTAAAGAGACAAAATATTCAATAATGTTTGATAGAATTGAAGCTGGTACATATCTAATTGCAGCTGCAATTACAGAGGGTAATATAAAAATTTATGATGTAGTTCCTGAAATAATTAAAACAGAATTAAATTTATTAAAAAAAGTAGGAGCAAAAATTAAAATTGATAATGACATTATTCATATTATAGGAAATAAAAAAATTAAAAATTTAAAAATTAAAACTGCTCCATACCCTGGATTTCCAACAGATTTACAAGCACAATTTATGGTTTTGTTGTGTAAGGCCAATAAAAAATCAATTATCAAAGAAGATATTTTTGAAAATAGATTCATGCATGTTTCAGAGCTTAATCGAATGGGGGCAAAAATTTTTATTAAAGGAAATAAAGCAATTATAAATGGTAATACAAATTTTACAGTAGCTGAATTAATGGCTACTGATTTGAGAGCTTCGGTATCATTAATTTTAGCTGCTTTAAGTGCAAAAGGTAAATCAATGATCAATAGAATCTATCATTTAGATAGAGGCTATGAAAATATTGAATTAAAATTAAAAAAAGTTGGAGCAAAAATTCGTAGATTAAGTTAATGAATAAAAAATATTTAGCAAAAATTATTGCAAATGATCCAGAGGGTTTGAGAATGATTTCAGCATATATGAGTGGCGCAAAAATAAAAGTTTTAAATATGAAATATCTTCCATCAAATAGAATTTTTTTGATATCTGCAGAAAGATTTAAATTAGAAAAAAATGATAAAGATAAAAAGATAAATAGTATATGTAAGTTTGATTTTATAGATGAAGTAAAATCAAAAAATATTGATCAAAAAAATCAAGATTTAACTTTAGAATTAATTACTATAGATTTTTTAAAAAAAGATAAAGATTATGAAATTAATTTAATTTTTAAAAACAATGCTCATATTGCTTTAATATCAGAAACTATTGAGGTAAGATTAGAGGATCAAAACGAAATTCAATAAATTATGAAGTTATTACAAAGTAAAGATAAAAAGTTTGATAAAAATCTAAATCAATTATTATTGAATAGAAAAAAAAAGATAGAGTCTAGTTCAGTTTCTGTCACTAGTATTATTAAAGATATAAAAAAAAATGGAGATAAAGCACTCTTAAAATATGAAAAAAAATTTAATAAAAACAATATAATTATCCCTTCAAAAAAAAAAATTTCTAAAAGTATTTTAAAGTTAGATAAAAAAGTAAAAAAAGCAATTGACCTTGCATATGACCGTATTTATAGATTTCATAGTAAACAAAAATTCAAAGATATTTTTCATAAAGATAAGTATAAAAACAAATTACATTATAGATATTTGCCATTAAATTCTGTTGCTTTATATGTTCCAGGAAGTACAGCTTCATATCCATCAAGTGTTCTTATGGCAGCAATACCTGCTTTAGTCGCTAAAGTAAAAAGAATAGTAATGATTAACCCAGGATTTAAGGGAAATCAAAATCCGGGTGTTTTGTATGCTGCTCGTAAGTGCAAAATAAAAGAAATTTATTCTATAGGGGGAGCTTCTGCTGTTGCTGCAGTAACTTATGGTACAAAAAAAATTAAACCAGTGGATAAAATTGTTGGTCCAGGAAATCAATATGTTACTGCAGCAAAAAAAGAGGTATTTGGAGAAATTGGAATTGATGGAATTGCTGGTCCATCAGAGGTAATGATTGTTTGCGACAAATATTCAAATCCTGAATGGATTGCTAGTGATTTAATTGGACAAGCTGAACATGGAGAATTATCTCAATGTATTTTAATTTCTAAAGATAAAAAAATTATCGATAGAGTTAATAATGAGTTGTCTAAGCAATTAAAATTTTTACCAAGATCTTCAATTGCTAAAAAAAGTTTAAAGGAAAATGGAATTTTAATGCATATAACTTCAGATAAAAAGATTTTACAAGTAGTTAATAAAGTTGGTCCAGAGCACTTAGAGCTCAATGTTGTAAACTACAAAAATTTGATTAATAAAATCAAAAATGCAGGCTCTATTGCTTGTGGTAAGTATGCTGTTATGGCTTTGACAGACTATGGAGCACCTTTAGGATCTAATCACATCTTGCCAACTAATACTTCAAGCAAATACACTAGTGGTTTAAGTGTAGCTGATTTTATTAAAAAAATTTCATACGTAAATATTACGAAAAAGGGTATTGAAAGTCTTGGACCATCAGTTATAACTCTTGCAAATTATGAAGGATTAGCAGGACATGCTCAATCAGTAATAAAAAGAATAGGGAGAAAATAAATTTGTCAAAACAAGATCTACTTCAATTTAAAGGTACAGTTAAAACATTACTAAAAAATGCTATGTTTGAAGTTGAGTTAGAAAATGGACATACAGTGACAGCTCATACAGCTGGAAAACTTCGCAAGAATCGTATTAGAGTTCTGCAAGGAGATTCAGTTACTGTCGAAATGACACCGTATGATTTGACAAAAGCAAGAATTATCTTTAGAGGATAATTATTTTGGGACTGTGGTGTAAGTGGTCTGCACGAACGCCTGAAAAGCGTTAGGCTATAAGTTCGATTCTTATCGGTCCCACCTTAAATTATGAGTAAATTATCATCTTGCAATTAACTTAAAACAAATTAATTTTAAGATATTAAAATAACATAAAGGAAGAAAAAATAAGATGAGTACACTTAAAGGAACAGTTAAATGGTTTAATAGCAAGAAGGGCTTTGGATTTATTGAAAGAGAAGACAAAGAAAAGGATGCTTTTGTACATGCAAGTGCTGTAAAGGCAGCCGGTATGAGATATCTTAATGAGGGAGACAAATTAGAGTTTGAGCTATCAGAAGATACTGGAAAAGGACCAGCTGCTATCAATCTTAAGAAGATAGATTAATTTTTGAAAATTGTTAAAAAGGGCGTTATATCTAACTATAGGCATACGTCCTTTTTCTTTTTAGGGTTGAATAATCTTAATTTTTGTCTAAAAGACTTTTATGATTATAAATATTACATTTAATGTAATTTCAAACAGTTCTCACAGAATCTGTTTCCATAGCCTATAGGCTATTTATTTATAATATAATTTTAATCCACAAAAAAATAATATAAAAATAGGGAATGCCCGCGTAGTATAATGGTCAGTACGGGAGTTTGTGG
>MDSZ01167167.1_pt1 | contig 11525 bp, 9 predicted proteins | sample 811201 | NCBI WGS metagenome assembly MDSZ01 (sample SAMN05326647, study PRJNA326480) | marine metagenome | isolation source: seawater | place: Indian Ocean: North | collected 2010 | reverse complement strand
GGTATTGAAGAAGTGAGTGATACAGCAATTGCTTTTGCGTTGAATTTTGTAAGAGGAATTTTAGAGTATGACTTAAAAAGCAAATTAATAACAGATGGTTCATGGCAAGAAAATACGATCGAGTCAAAAAGACGAACCTCAAGTTTAACATTTGGGGTACTAGGAGCGGGAAGAATCGGCAGTAGCGTATTATTAAAAGCAAAAGCAATTGGATTTAACACTATATTCTTCGACCCATATAAAGAACAGGGGCATGAAAAGATAGTTTCAGCTTATAGATGTAATGACTTAGAGGAATTCCTATCAAATGCAGATGTTATTTCTATAAATGCTGTTCTTACAGAAGAAACTAAAAGTATGGTTGATAACCAATTTGTAGAGAGAATGAAAAATGGTTCTTACTTAATCAACACAGCAAGAGGTAAAATAATTGATAATTTAGATATATTTATTAAACCAATTAAGGCAGGTAAGATTTCAGGAATTGGCTTGGATGTACTACCTGATGAACCTCCAAATAAACAATCTGAACTTATTAATTCCTGGTTAAGCGGTGAAAGTTGGACTGCAGGAAAGGTAATTATAAATCCTCATGCTGGTTATTATTCTCAAGAGTCATATGTAGAAATGCGAAAAAAAGCAGCTATAAATGCTAAAAGAATTATTGATAAATTAGAACCTACCTCAATTGTCATAAGACCCCAAAAATGAAAATAATTGCTCACAGGGGTCTTTGGAAGAAAAAGTCTGAACAAAATACAATAAAATCAATCAATGAAGCACTGATGAATGATTATGGTATTGAGACTGACATAAGAGATTATAGAAACAAAATAGTTGTTTCACATGATATGCCATCAAAAAATATTTTGTATTTAGAAAAAATTTTTAAGTTATATAAAAAAAATAATTGTAAAAATATTATTGCCTTAAATATAAAAGCAGATGGATTGCAACTTGAAGTAAATAAATTAGTAAGAAAATATAAGATTAGAAATTATTTTATTTTTGATATGTCGATCCCAGAAAGTATTAAATACTTATCTACTAATCTTAGAGTCTATATGCGATTAAGCGAATATGAAAAAAATTATCAGAAATTTAGTTTCAATGGCCTTTGGATTGATCAATTTAAAGGCGATTGGATAAAGCCTTATGAAATAGAAAACTTACTACGAAAGAAAATCGATATTTGCCTGGTTTCCTCTGAATTGCATCAAAGAAACAAGGAAAAATTATGGAAGAGTCTTCGAAATAATAATATACATAAATTTTCAAATTTTAGTTTATGTACGGATTATCCTAACGAAGCAAGAAAATTTTTTAATGTATAAAATTAAATCAATTATTTTTGATCTTGATGGTGTGCTAGTAGAAACTAAAGATCTGCACTTTAAGGCGTTAAATAAATCATTAATTGATTGTAAAACCAATACGCAGATAACATATGATGAGCACATAAAAATTTTTGATGGCCTACCTACTGATGAAAAATTAAATATTTTAAATAAATCAAAACGTCTTGATCCAAAAAAAAACTCAAAAGTAAAAAAACTTAAACAAATATATACTGAAAAACTTCTTAAAAATGAAATAAAATTCAATAATAAAATATATAATCTTTTTGAAAAATTAAGTAAAAAATATAGTCTTGCCATAGCAACAAACGCTGTGAGACCAACTCTTAATATTTGCATAAAAAAATTAAAAATAAAAAAATTTTTAACACATACTATTTCTAATGAAGAAATCGAAAACCCGAAACCTCATCCAGAAATTTATATGCGGACGATGTTAGCACTTAATTCTGCACCTAAAGAAACTCTAATAGTTGAAGATTCATATGTAGGTAGATACTCAGCCCAAGATTCAGGAGCCTTTTTATTTCCAGTTAAATCCATTAGAGATGTAAATTATAAATCGATATATAATTTTTTAACATTAAATGATAGATTGAGCACCAAGATGAAAGAAAACTCATGGAATGATGAAAATCTAAATGTATTAATTCCAATGGCTGGTGAAGGATCCAGGTTTCGTGACGCAGGATTTACATTTCCAAAACCTTTAATTGAGATTAATGGAAAGCCTATGATTCAATTGGTAATTGAAAATCTCAATATTAATGCAAAATATATATTTATAGTGAGAAAAGAGCATCAGGAAAAATTTAATATTAAAAGTGTTCTTAGGGTATTAAAGCCTGGATGCAAGATAGTCGAGGTTGACGAGCTCACCGAGGGAGCTGCATGTACAGTACTACTAGCTAGGGATTATATTGATAATAATAATCCATTATTACTTGCAAATTCTGATCAGTATGTGGATTGGGACAGCTCGAAGACAATGTATAATTTCATAAGTAAAGACATAGACGGGGGTATATTAACTTTTGATGCCGTACATCCCAAATGGTCTTATGCAAGAGTTGATAAAAATGATGTGGTTCAAGAAGTTGCAGAAAAAAAAGTAATATCAAATAATGCAACTGTAGGAATTTATTATTGGAAGAAAGGCTCTGATTTTGTTAATTACGCCGATCAAATGATTAATAAAAATATTAGAGTGAACAACGAGTTCTATGTATGTCCAGTTTTTAATGAGGCAATTGCCGATAAAAAAATTATAAAAATAGAAAATGTAAAAAAAATGTGGGGCTTGGGAACGCCTGAAGATCTAAACTTTTTTGTTCAGAACAATAAGTAGAATTTCTCTTTTTATTACATGAGAAAAATAATCGAAAAAAATAAGCCAGATAACTTTGATAATAGTAGCGCCATAAACGTAGCTTCTGATGAAGAATGGCAAAATAAAAATATAAAGTGGTGGAACACAAATCAAATGGAGTATGACTTCTCTGAAGAAATTAACTTTCCAAAGTATACTGAAGAATATTATCGTGAGATTGATAATAGATTTTTTAGTGCAGTAAACTTGTTTATGCCATACTTCAAAAATCCATTTGATAAAATTATCAATGAGAAAAACTTGTCAGAAAAGAATGTATTGGAAGTAGGCGTTGGCGCTGGAAGCATAGCATCACTGTTGTCGAGATATTCAAAGAATTTCACAGGCATCGATATTAGTAAAGAAGCTATTACCAACACAAGCAAAAGATTTGATATTAGTAAGTTAAGGGGAGAAATACTTGAAATGAGTGCTGAAAAAATGGAATTTAAGGACTCCTCTTTTGATTTTGTATGGTCATGGGGGGTAATACATCACTCAGCAAATACGAATAAAATTATCAATGAAATTTCTAGAGTGTTGAAACCTAAAGGAAAGGCATTAATAATGGTATATCATAGGTCATTATTATTTTATTATTTAGTTATGTTCCTAAAAGGGATTTACAACGGAAATTTTTTTAAAAGTTTCTCTATTCATAAAACGGTACAGCTAAATACGGATGGCGCTATAGCAAGGTTCTACTCTATTGAAGAATGGAAGAAACTTGTTAGTGATGATTTCAAAATTAATTATATCGAGATATATGGCCAACACACTGATTTAATACCATTGCCTCAAGGTAAAGTAAAAAAATTTATTGCAAAGTTAGTACCCATTTTTATTATGAAGTTTATTAATACAAATCTAAAACAAGGCTACTTCCTTGTTTCTGAGATTGAAAAAAATTAAGATTATGAAAGGTATAATACTTGCAGGAGGGCTTGGAAGCCGTTTGTATCCATTAACCCAAACAACTTCAAAACAACTTTTACCCGTTTACGATAAGCCAATGATTTATTATCCTTTATCAATCTTAATGCTTGCAGGAATCCGCAATATTGCATTAATAACTTCTAAAGATTACATAAAGGATTATAAAAAATTACTTGGAACAGGTAATCAACTTGGAATTTCTATTAAATATCTTATTCAAAAAAAACCAAATGGCCTTCCGGAAGCATTCAAAATTGCAGAAAAATTCATAAAGAACGAAAGCGTTTGCTTGATATTAGGAGATAATATTTTTTATGGAGCAGAGTTTGTTTCAAAGCACATTATTCCAAATCTTAATAAAGAAAACAATAACACCATATTTACCTATCACGTTGCTAACCCATCCGAGTTTGGAGTGATCGAATTAGATCAAAATGATAAGGTATTGAGTATTACTGAGAAGCCAAAAAAACCAAAATCTAATTTAGCTATTACTGGTTTATATATATTTGACAAGAATGTGAGCAATTACTCAAAGTTATTAAAAAAATCTAAAAGAGGTGAGACAGAAATAATTGATTTAATTAAGATGTACCACAAAAAAAATAATTTACATGTTGAAAAGATAAGCAGAGGAATTGCGTGGCTAGATACGGGTACTCATCAAAATCTCGTTGATGCAAGCGAATTTATAAAAACAATTGAAAAACGCCAAGGACTTAAAATTGGTTGTGTTGAAGAGATCGCTCTTTCAAATAAGTTTATCACAAAAAAAACTTTAACAAAGACCGTAGCCAAAATGAATAAGAGCGAATATAGAGATTATTTGAGTAAGATAATATAAATACTTATGAAAATTGCATTAATCACAGGAGGAAATGGCCAATTAGGTAAATCTTATATTAAGACACTCACTAAAAATGGTTACTTTGTTTACTCAATTGACATTAAGCATTCTAAAACAAAAATTGAGAACGTAAAAAAAATTATCTTGGACATAACAGACGAAAAAGAAATTGGTAAATTTTTTAAAAATATTAAACATTTAGATTTATTAATAAATAATGCCGGAATTGGAGTTTTTACACCAACTGAAAAAAGATCTATTGATGAATTTAAAAAAGTATTGAATGTAAATTTAGTTGGCACTTTTATTATGTCGCAATTTGCTCTAAAGAAAATGGTTAAACAAAAAAAAGGTAAAATTATTAATATTGGATCTGTATATGGAATTAAAAGCAGTGACCCTAGAATATATGGAAATAGTGGAAGAAATAATTCAGAAGTATACTCTGCATCAAAAGCAGGTGTAATTATGCTAACAAAATACCTAGCTAGTCACTATGCCAAATATAATATACAGATCAACTCTATCTCACCAGGTGGAATTTTGAATAATCAAGATAAGAGATTTCAAATTAATTATTCGTATAAGACACCAGCAGGAAGAATGGCTAGTACAAATGATATGCAATCAGTGCTCGAAATGCTTATATCTAAAAAATCAAATTATATTAATGGCAGTAATATTGTTGTAGATGGAGGATTTACATCTTGGTAATAAAAAAGGCATATGTAATTGGCGCGGGATTGACAGGACTTGTTACATCATATGAATTAAAAAAAAAAGGTTTTGATGTAGAGATTATTGAACAAAGTAATCAAGTAGGTGGGCTAGCGAAAAGTATTAAGATTAATAATAAAGATGTTGATTTAGGCCCACACATATATCATTCACCAGATCAAGACATCATCGAGTATTGGAAAAAAGAATTTCCAAAACTAATGCACCAGAGAGACCATTGGGCAAAGAATTTTAAGAATGGGCAATTTTATGATTATCCTATTTCAAGAGAATTTATTAATTCCCTTGGAAAAGAAACAGCAAATAAAATTAATAATGAAATTAAGAATGTAGATAAAAAAAAATTGAAAGAGGCAAAGAATTATTATGACTATACTCTTAATCTTGCAGGCCCTACACTTCAAGAAATGTTTTTTACTGTTTACCCAGAAAAAGTATGGGGAGTTAGTACCAAAAAACTAGATGCAAATTGGGCGCCAAAAAGAGTCGAAATAAGAGAAAAATCAAGACCTTTCTATTCAAATCAATTTGCCGCTGTAGGAATTGAAGGATCAGGTACAATAATAAGGGCTCTGGAAAAAAAAGCTAAGTCATTAGGAGTTAGGTTTAAATTAAACGAGTCAATTAATAAATTAATAATAGACAAAAATCACAACACTAAAGAAGTTATTACATCAAAAAGAAAGATAAGAATTAATTCTAGTGACTTAATAATAAATACAACATCAATTACAAATATTTCAAAGCAATTAGATATTAAAACTACATTACAATTTAGAGGAATAAAACTGATTTACTTATTTTTAAAAAATAAGAAAATTTTTCCAAAAAAAACTGACTTTGTCTACTTTGATGATCCTAATCTTGTTTTTAATAGAATATCAGATCAAAACTCATTTATAAAAACTCCGATGAAATCACAAACAATATTTTGCTGTGAAGTTACATATTCAAAAAAAGACTCAATTGATAGAATGTCGAATAAAAATTTGGAAAAAAAAGTTATTAATGACTTCTATAAGCTTCCTTTTGTTCCGAAGGGAAGTGTTACAAAATCGTTTTCAATATCATTGCCAGAAGTATATCCAATGTTTTTTCAAGGCTATCAAAAAGAGCTAGCTAGAGTAAAAGGCGAAATTGATAAAATAAGAAATATGTATATTGTGGGTTCCTTGGCTGAATTTGCATATAGTGACTTGCAAGTTCTTTTTGGTAAAGGTATAGACTTAGCAGAATTCTTAAGTAGTAGCACTTTAAGGATAAATAAAATTACAAAAATGATGCCCTCAATGAAATTTAAAAATACTTTTGCTCTAGGAAAGAAAATGATTGGTGATAACACTCCTTCTTATTTAATTGCAGAAATTGGATTGAATCATAATGGTGACTTAACCTTAGCAAAGAAACTAATTGATGAGGCAATAAAAGCAGGAGCCGATGCTGTTAAATTTCAATCATATAAAGCTGAAAATAGAGTTTCCAAGTCAGGTAAAACTTCTAGATATGTTGAAAAAGTTTTAGGAATTGAAGAAACTGATTATGAGATGCTAAAAAAATATCAATTAAGCTTCACTCAAATGAAAAGTCTCTTTCAATATGCAAGACGAAAAAAAATTGAAGTATTTTCAGCTCCATTTGACCTTGTTAGTGTTGATGAGTTAGAGAAATTGAATATTAATTTTTATAAATTAGCATCGTTTGATTTAATTAATTTACCATTAGTTGAAAAAGTTGCAAAGACTATGAAGCCAATAATTTTATCAACTGGAATGGCAAACTTATCTGAGATTGAGGAAGCACTAAGCATTATATCGACTTGTGGAAATGAAAAAGTTGCATTACTTCACTGCACATCGACTTATCCTTGTCCACCAGACAATATGAATATCAAAGCAATTGATACTTTAAAAAATGCATTTAAATTGCCTGTAGGACTTTCTGACCATGTTATTGAAGACACAATCTCTTTAGCAGCTGTAGCAAGGGGCGCCAATATTATTGAAAAACATTTTACTTTAGATAAGTCACTTGAGGGTCCAGATCATATATTATCTTTAGAGCCTCATGAATTTAAGGATATGGTTTTAAAGATCAAAAATATAGAGGCTTCACTCGGATCAGGGATAAAGTCCCCCTCTGCATCTGAGTTTAGAACTATGGTAAGATTTAAAAAATCGCTTTATACGTCAAAGAAAATTAAAAAAGGACAAACTATAAATAAAGATATGCTATCACTTAAAGGCCCAGCTTATGGAATTTTACCAAAGTTTATGGATGTAGTTTTAGGTCATAAAGCTAAAAAAGACTTGCCCTCTGATCACCCTCTTACTTGGGAAGATATAACTTAATGAAATATAATGATAGATCATACAAGAGAAATTAAGCTCAGAATTAGAAATATAAAAAAAAAGTATCCAAACAAAATAAGAGTATTTACGATTTCAAGTACTGCAAAAATTGAAGACTCCTCATATTTAACACCAGTCAGATCATCAAAGAAGATTGTAATTATTGGTATAGTTGTATTTAAGTTAAAGGACATAGATTCAATTAAAAAAATAATTAACGAAAATTTTAATTATATTTTTTTAGATAATGATCTGAAGAGATTGAAAAATTCCACAAAAAATATATATGACCTTTATGCCAATTACTTTAATCCAAAAAAAATTATGGCATATAAACCAAACGATATTACCGTTGACGCCTGTTGGAGCTGGATCTACAACACTGCTTGTACAAAAAAAACCAATGTTCTTATCATTGGAATGGGAAACATTGGAACAAAATTATCTTTAAAATTATATGAAAGCGGCAAAAACATTTATGTTACAAGAAAAAATCACAAAAAGGGTGCAGAAAATGTCAAATTAATAAAAAAATTTTCAAATAAAAATTATGGTTTTATAAAGTATGTAAAAAACGTTAAAGGAATTATTAGTAAAGTAAATTTAGTAATTTTATGTGCAAATAAAAATGAAGTTTTAAACTATGATATTGCAAAAAAAATTAAAAAAAATTCTACAATTATTGACTTAGGCAAAAATAATTTGACATCTGAAGCAATAAAATTTACTGAAAAAAATATGATAAAATCTTATCGATTAGATATAGGTACCTATTTATTATCTCATATTGAAAGTTCCATAGAATTAAAAAAAAATAAATTATATGGAAGAAAGAAATACAAAAAGTTTAATTTAATTAGTGGTGGGTATATTGGATTTGAGAATGATGTCGTAGTTGATAATTTTAAAGATCCAAACTTTGTCCTTGGAATTGCAAACGGTACAGGTGATTTTAAAACTAGAGCGAGTAATTTAAGCCGTGGCTTTTTAAAACAAATCTTACATAAACATGAAAAAAAATGAAGCGACTAAGACGTGAATTTCAAATAGTAAATAAATTAAAAATGATTAATTAGAATGCGTATGAATAAAGGTTTAGAATTATGGAAAAAAGCACTGGGAATTATACCTGGTGGCAATGGGTTATTGTCAAAAAGACCTGAAAGATACGCGCCAGATATTTGGCCTACATATTATGATAATGCTAAAGGATGTAAGGTTACTGATTTAGATGGAAGAACTTACATAGATATGGCACAAATGGGAATTGGCACAGCAATTCTAGGATATTCAGATGATGACGTTAACTCATATGTGATTGAAAGCATAAATAAAGGTGTCAATACAACCCTAAATACTGCAGAAGAACCAAAATTAGCAGAGCTACTTCTTGATATTGACCAATTCGCAGGAGGAGTAAAATTTGCTAGAGGTGGGGGTGAAGCCCTGCAAATAGCTATTCGTATTGCTAGAGCATATACAAAAAAAGAAAAAATATTGTTTAGTGGCTATCATGGATGGTCTGATTGGTACCTGGCAGCCAACTTAAGCTCAACATCAAATTTAAAAAATCATTTGTTAGATGGCCTTGAGCCACTTGGTGTTCCTTCAGGACTAAATGATACGGTTAGAGGTTTTAAGTTTAATGATGTTCGTGATTTTAAACAAAAGATTGAAAATAACGATAAAGAAATTGCCGCTGTGATAATTGAAGGAGCTAGAGGGACATTACCAACTAAAAATTTTATAGAAGAAATTCAGAATTTTTGTGAACAAAATAAATGTTTATTTATTACAGACGAAATTACGTGTGGTTGGAGAAGTGCTTATGGCGCTACCTATAAAAACCTTAACTACGTTCCAGATATGGTAACTTACGGAAAAGCTATGGGAAATGGATTCGCAATATCAGCGGTAGTTGGTAAAGAAGAAATAATGGACTCAGCTCAAGACACTTTTATCAGCTCATCTTTTTGGACTGAAAGAGTAGGCTTTGCGGCCGCTGTTGCAACTTTAAAAAAAATGAAAGAATTAAAAACATGGCAACATATTTCAACAATTGGAACCTACCTTACAAGCGGCATTTCTAATGCAGGTAAGAAGGCTGGCTTAGAGGTAAGTGTTGGAGAATTTACTTCATTGCCAAGTTTTAATATTAAAAGTAAGTTTGATAAAGATGTAATTGAGACTTTATTTATACAGGAAATGCTGAAAAGAAATTATTTAGCATCTACAATTATTTATCCAAGCCAGTGTCACACAAAAGAAATTATTGATGACTACTTGCAGAATGTTCAAGAGGTTTTTCAAATTATAAGATCTTTAATTAATAAAAATCAAATTCAAAATGCTCTTGAATCAAACGTAAGATCTGACTCTTTCAAAAGATTAACTTAATGAAAAATATTGCTATTATTCCTGCACGTGGTGGCTCAAAACGATTACCAAAAAAAAATTATGATTTATTCTTTGGTAAGCCATTATTTTTATATTCTTACGAAAGTGCTATTAAATCAAAATTATTTGACAAAGTGGTAATTAGTACTGAGTCCAGTGAAGTAAGAAAAATAATGAAAGATAATAATATTAATGATGAGTACATCAGACCCGATAACTTAGCAAATGATGACTCTTCACTTATAGATGTATGTATAGATGTCTTAGAATTTTACAGAACCGAGGAATTTAACAATATGTGCATGATTTGGGCTACTTCACCAATAATCGATGAAAATGATTTAATTAATAGCTTCAATCAGTTTAATGAGAGTAAAGTTGACGGTATTGTGGCATGTACCGAATATACGCATGCACATGATTTAGTTGTTCAGGATGATGACAATCTTATTAGTCCTTTAATTAATTATAATAAATTCAATGAACTATATTCAAACAAAAAAATACTATTTGATTGTGGTGCATTCAGTTGGATAAAAGTTCAAACTTTTTTTAATGAAAGAAACTGGGTTGCAAACAAGGCAATCCCATATATTCTTCCACATTATAAAGGTGTTGATCTAGACACAGTAGAAGACTTCGAGCTATTAAGCTTTTATTATAAAAAATATGTATTAAAAGAAGTATAGTGTCATAAAATATTTTTTTATTATCAAGCGTGAAAAATCTTATAACAACTAGACTAAACGTTGATTTAAATAATAAAAGTCAGATATATCTTGGGAAGTGGTGTTTAAGTCAATACAGCTTACAAACAATCGAAAAAAATAATTCAAATATCTTAGAATATCATTGGAACTCAAAAACCAAATTTATAGAGGATTCAAAATATATTTTAAAATTATATGAGTCTTATGTTGTTAAGATAGCGAAAGCCCTTAATAAATATCACAAAATAAATGAAGATATAAAATATTGGGAAACTCTAATTGGAGAATGGTTTTTAAACTTTACTTCAGTATTGTATGACAGGTGGGAGTTAATTAATTCTGATGTTATTAATAAATATAATATTCAAATGATAGACGACCTTCAACTTGATGTACCAGAAGCGCCAAACGAGTCTCACAATAATTATAACTCCGATCTATGGAATCAGTATGTATTCGATAGAATTATACAATTCAGAAATGTAAATAGTACCACTCGAGTCAGTATTAAAAATTTAAACAATGCGTTTGAACCTAAATATATAAAAAGCCAAAACTTAAGAAGAATAGTATTTAATAATTTCAATAAAAACTCAGAACTTTTTATCTTTCGTTCAAATTTTGGATTATTGAATGAGCTATTGATCTCCTTAAAGAAAAACAAGAGAGCATCAATAGCACTTCTTCCTAAATTTAAAATCAATTCCAATGACAACATCAATACAAGCAATAGAAAACTTAAATTAAATTTAGATTCAGGAGACAACTTTGAAAAATTCTTAAGTCAAATGATTGATTTATTTATACCAAAGTCATTTATAG
>MDSZ01218409.1_pt1 | contig 11526 bp, 7 predicted proteins | sample 811201 | NCBI WGS metagenome assembly MDSZ01 (sample SAMN05326647, study PRJNA326480) | marine metagenome | isolation source: seawater | place: Indian Ocean: North | collected 2010 | reverse complement strand
TACTTTTTTTGTGACAGGAACACATTGTAATAATAAATCAAAAAACCAAGTAAATTTACTATTAAATGATGGTCATGAGATTGCTAATCATAATATGATGGATTGGTCATACAATAGCTATTCATATAATGAATTTGAGTTTGATTTATTGTTAAATAAAGAAATATTATCTATATACAATCAAAAATATTCTTCATGGTACAGAGCACCAATGGGTCAATATAGCAAAACAATGGATAAAATAATTAAAAAACATAAAATGAAACATGTTGTTGCAGATGCTTTTGGACATGATACATCTATACCAGATCCTGAATGGATATCAAACTATATACTAAATAATGTTAAAGATGGATCAATAATATTGATACATATGCCAGAAAAAGGTGTTAGAGAATGGACTTATAAAGCTATGGAATTAACACTTCAAGGATTGAAAGATAAAAACCTATCTATTTTAAATCTCAGTCAAATTAATGAGTTAGAGAAACAACAAAAAAATAAATGACCTCATTTTTTGAGGTCATTTATTTTAAAGAATTTTAACCAAATTCCTTAATAATCTGATCTAACCATGGAACCATTAATTCATCATTCTCATCTTCATCCAAATTATCATAATCTAATCCTAGACCTAATAATTCATCTCCATCCAATGCAACTGATTCTCTAAATTCATATGGTTCTCTACTTGCTCTACCAATCAAAGTTCCACCTTGATCCATAAACGGTTTAGCTAAAATACCTATTGCATCTAAAAAATTATCTGGATAACCAGTTTGGTCACCACAACCAAAAAACGCTGCAGTCTTACCTGAAAAATCTAATTCTTTAAAATTTAAAAAAACTGAATCCCAATCATCTTGAAGCTCCCCTATATTCCATGTAGGACAACCAATTAATAACTTATCGTAATTCATAAGATCATTAACATCTGCTTCACCGATATCATAAGAATCTACTTCAAAACCTTCTCCTTCAAGGTATTCCGTCATGAATTCAGCTGCATCTTTCGTATTATCTGACGTACTACCCCAAAAAAAACCAATTTTTTTCATATTTGAAATTCCTTTCTACTCTTTTTAAAACCATATCCAAAAAAAACCGAGGGGTTAAAACCTCGGTTTTTTGTGGTCGATGCTGGACTCGAACCAGCGACCACCGCCTTGTAAGGGCGGCACTCTGAACCAACTGAGTTAATCGACCAAAAAACAAACTAACCTAAAGCTAATTTTAAAACTTCATTGACATCTTTAACAAAACTAATTTTTAAATCTTTTGATACTTTTTCAGGAATTTCTTCAAAATCCTTTTTATTTAAGTAAGGAGCAATAATATGCTTGACCCCAGCTCTATGAGCTGCAGTTGATTTTTCTCTTAATCCACCAATTGGTAAAACATTACCCCTTAATGATATCTCACCAGTCATACCAATACTTTTATTTACAGGTTTATCTAATAATAATGAGACAAGAGATGTTAACATTGTTACTCCTGCTGATGGACCATCTTTTGGTATAGCTCCCGCTGGAACATGTAAATGAATATCCACTTCCTTAAATACATCAGAGTTTATTCCCAACTCTTTTGCATTAGCTCGAGCATAACTAAGAGCTGCCTGAGCTGACTCTTTCATAACATCACCCAATTGTCCAGTAAGTTTAAGCTTACCTGTACCTGGCATTTTAGTAGCTTCAATAAATAAAATATCACCTCCAAATGCTGTCCAAGCTAATCCTACTACCACACCAGGTTTATTAGTTCTTTCAGAAACTTCTGGATAATATTTTTTAGCACCTAGATACTCTACAATTTTTTCGGGTGTAACTTTAATGTTCTTACTATCTCCAATTGCAATATCTTTAGCTGCTTTTCTACATATATTAGCTAATTGCCTTTCTAAATTTCTAACACCTGATTCTCGTGTATATGATTCAATAACTACACTGATTGCTTCATCACTAAATTCAATTTCATTTTTTTTCAATCCATGTTCTTTAACTTGCTTTGAAACTAAATGTTTTTTGGCTATATTTAATTTTTCTTCAAGGATATATCCTGTATAGTTCAAAACTTCCATACGGTCTCTTAATGGGCCAGGAATTTGATCAACTCTATTTGCCGTAGTAATAAATATAATTTCTGTCAAATCAAAATCAACTTCTAAATAATGATCATTAAATGAAAAATTTTGCTCAGGATCCAAAACTTCAAGTAATGCACTTGAAGGATCACCTCTAAAATCTCTACCCAGCTTATCAATCTCATCTAACATAAATATAGGATTCTTTGTTCCAGCCTTTTTTAAGCTTGTTATAATTCTTCCTGGTAAAGCACCTATATATGTTCTTCTATGTCCTCTTATTTCTGCTTCATCTCTAACACCACCTAAAGAAATTCGAATAAACTCTCTATTCATTGATTGAGCTATAGCCTTACCCATTGATGTTTTACCTGTGCCTGGAGGCCCACCAAAACAAAGAATAGGACTTTTTAAAATTTCACCTTTTTTAGATCTTTTTCTTTTCAAATTTCTAACAGCTAAATGCTCTAAAATACGTTCTTTAATTTTTTCTAAACCATAATGATCTCTATCTAAAATCTCTTGTGCACGCTTTATATCTTCATTATCTTTTGATCTTTTACTCCATGGCAATTCTACTAGCCATTCAAGATAAGTTCTAGCTACCGAATACTCAGGTGATTGAGTTGGAATTCTTTGAAGACGTTCTAACTCTTTATTAGCTACCTTTTCAACATCTTTAGGCATTTTTGCTTTCTTTACTTGTTCTTTTAACTCAGTTATTTCAATGCTACCTTCATCTTCACCAAGTTCTTTTTGAATCGCTTTCATTTGTTCACGAAGATAATATTCTCTTTGTGATTTAGAAATCTCATCTTGAACATCTGTTTGTATTTTTTCGCTTAACTCTATTCTTTGAATTTCTCTAGTTATAATAACATTTGATTTTTCCAATCTAGTTAAAATATCTAATTCCTCTAGTACCTCTTGTTTCTCTTCAGTAGACACATTCATCATAGAGATAGTTCTATCAGCTAATTTCCCTGGATCTTTTAAATTTGAAAAGATCTTCATTTGTTCACCTGATAAATAAGGGGCAATTTCAATCAATTTAGAATAATTTTGTTTCAAATTTTCTATCATGGGTGCAAATTCAATTGATTCTTCTACTTTAATTTTTGGAGAAAGATCTATTTTGCCTGAATAAAAAGGTTTTTCCTTTACAATATCAATCAATCGAACCCTTTCTATACCTTGAACAATAGCTGACTTAGAGTTGTCTGGCATATCAAAAATTTTCATTACTGTTGCCAATGTACCCCATTCATACAAATCAGATTTTTTAGGGTTTTCTACAGATCCATCCTTTTGTGCGATTACAACTATATATTTTTTACCTTTTTTAGGTAAAGAATCAATTAAATTAAGACTTTGTTCTCTACCTATATAAACTGGAAAAATTTGTTGCGGAAATAAAACAGTATTTCTTAAAGGTAAAATAGGATATTCATTTTTTTCATTTTTTTCTATCATTTAATCTCCATGTGTATTTCAATCTTTGCAATTATTGTACCTAAATAATATTCTTAAACATTTAAGTTATTTTGTCATTAATAACTATTATATCTATGACAAGATATCATCAAGTATTAACATAGCTAAATGAAAAACAAAAATCATTAAATATATTTTCTAATTGCTTAATCCCATTTAATGTTGATTGCATTTTTACAAAAATAGTACTTGAATCTAATTTTTGAATCATACATAAAAACCCTAAGTCTGGATTATCATTATTAATTATATGATGAATCTCATAACGTCCAAGTTTATTTACATCATATATAGTATTTTGATTAATAGTAGATAACTTTTGATCAGGCAATCCTACTTGCCTTCTCCATCTATTGACATTATTCTCTGTTCCTCCTGCATCGCCTGGAAATTCTGTAATTGAGATTTTTGCACTATTATCTAAAATTTTTAATTCATATACAGCTAAAGAAAAATCATTACCTTCAATCTCATTCCACCCATTTGGAATATCCCATTGTAACTCAAGTTTTTTATTTTTTTTATTACTTAGATTATTATTGATAGGCTTATTAGTTTGACTTATAGCCTTATAATTAATTTTATTATAGTTATTTATAATAGAAACAATACTATACGTAGATAAAAATAATACTAGAATTAATATTATCTTAAACTTCATTAATTATAGCCATTAAATTTTCTAGATTGAGATGCAGCATGATAAGAAGATCTAACTAAAGGACCAGACTCCACTACTTTAAAACCTAATTTATACCCTTCATTTTTATAATATTCAAATAAATCCGGGTGTACATATCTTTGGACAGGTAAATGATTTTTTGTAGGTTGTAAATATTGACCTATATTAAATATATTAATACCAATATCTGACATTATTACCATTGTTTCTAAAACTTCTTCATCGGTTTCTCCTAAACCAACCATCAAACCAGTTTTCGTAACAAGTCCACTTTCAATTGAAAGTTGTAAGACTTTTTTAGTTCTATCCCAATCAGAGTTAGGTCTAACTAATTTTGAAATTCTTCTAACAGTTTCAACATTATGTGAAAAAATATCTGGCTTTGCTTTTAATACTTTATTAACAGATGGTTCGTGAGCTTTAAAATCAGGAGTAAGCACTTCTACACTACAATTTGGAACAAGGTTATTAATTTGTTTTATAGTTTCTGCCCAAATTGATGCACCATAGTCATTTTTCAAATCATCTCTATCAACAGATGTAATTACAATATGCTCTAAACCCATTTTTTTAACAGCATTAGCAACTCTCAATGGTTCTTCTTTATCAATTTGGTTAGGCTTCCCTGTTTTTACTGAACAAAATCCACACATTCTTGTACAAATATCACCTAGTATCATAATTGTAGCCGTTTTAGCATCCCAACATTCATAAATATTTGGACACCTTGCTTCCTCACATACAGTATTTAAAGAATGCTCACTAACTAATTGGCTAACTTGACGATAATTTTTATTAAGTTTTATTTTTACTTTTAACCAATCTGGTTTTGTTACTTTTTTAATCTCTTTCAAATTATCCATCATATAAATTTAAAATAATTCATTTTCATTAAAATTTTCAAGATTATTGCAAATTTGGCCTAAGAACTGGGTTCCATAAGCACCATCTATGAGACGGTGATCATAACCTAATGTTAAATACATCATTGAACGTATTGCAATAACATCCCCATATTCAGTTTCTTTAACAATAGGACGTTTTTTTATTGCACCTACACTTAAAATTCCAACATTAGGCTGGTTAATAATTGCCATACCAAACAAACTACCAAACATACCTGGATTTGTAACTGTAAAAGTACTACCAAAGATATCATCTGGTGATAGATTATCCATTCTAGCTTTATTTGCTAAATCATATGAATTCCTTGCTAAACCTAAAAAATTCTTTTCTTCTGAATACTTTAATGCAGGTACTATAAGATTACCATTATTTAAAGCTACTGCAATTCCTAAATTAATATTTTTCTGATGAATAATATTTTCTCCATCAATTCTTGCATTCATTAGTGGAAAATTTTTTATTGCTTTTATACAAGCATTTAAAATAAATGGTGTATAAGTTAGCTTTAAATCATATTCTTCCAAAAATGCTTGTTTGAATTTATCCCTTATGGTTACAATTTTAGTCATATCAACCTCAGAAGTAGAATATACATGAGGAGAGGTCTTTAAAGAGTTAACCATATGTTGACCAATTTTCAATCTCACTCTGTCCATTTTTTCAATTTTATTACTTATTGAAGTAGTCTGAATATTTTGTGAAGGAATATTGGGGATATCTATTAATTGAGGGTTGGGTTTAGCAATGTTTTTAGATTCTATATATTTTAGTAAATCATTTTTATTTAATCTATTATTTCTACCAGATCCAGTTAATAATTCTAATTCACTAATTTTAATACCCTCTTTTTTAGCTATACTCCTTACTAGAGGAGAAAAAAATCTTTTACTTTTACTTGTATTTTGCAACAAATTTTCATTCGATTCAATTGGCTCTACTGTATTAGAAGAAATAGAAACTTTTTCATCATTTTTTGTTTTAACTTTTTCTTCTTCAATAGTAGCATCACTATCTGTATTAATTTTCGCTATAATTTCACCAACACTAACAACATCATTAACTTTATATAGAATTTCAGAGAGTACTCCTTCTGCAGGTGACGGAATTTCTGAATCTACTTTATCAGTAGAAATCTCCAACAAAGTTTCATCTTGTTTAATAGAATCACCAATATTTTTTTTCCATTCAAGAATAGTTCCTTCTGTAATGGACTCACCCATTTTAGGCATTATGACATCAATATTCATTTATTTTCCTAAATTATTTTATCTATATGCAGGAATACCTGTTATACTTTCACCAAGAACTAATGTATGCATTTCATGCGTTCCTTCGTACGTGTATACACTCTCAATATTCATTATATGTCTCATTATAGGATAATCAGCAGTGATCCCATTAGCACCATGAATTTCCCTGGCTATTTTTGCACACTCTCTCGCAACCCAAACATTATTTCTTTTTAACATTGAGATTTGAGTATGGTTAAGAGTATCAGCATCTTTATTTTTACCAACTTGCAATGCCAATAATTGTGCCTTAGTAATTTCATTAAGCATCCAAGCTAATTTATCTTGAATCATTTGATAAGATCCTATGGGCTTATCAAATTGGATTCTATCTTTTGCATACTCTACTGACGCTTCATAGACAGCCATAGCAGAACCAGTTCCTCCCCATCCAATACCATATCTAGCTTGATTCAAACAACCTAGAGGCCCTCTTAAACCCTTTACATTTGGTAATAAATTAGCTTCAGGTACAAAAACATCTTCTAGAATCAATTCAGAGGTAACTGATGCCCTCAATGACCATTTATGTTTCATCTCTGGTGCAGAGAAGCCTTCAGAATCATTCTCAACAATAAAACCTCTAACAACTCCATCTTCATCCTTAGCCCAAACAATTGAAATATCAGCAATCGTTCCATTAGTTATCCACATTTTTGCGCCATTTAAAATATAACCATCTTTAACTTTTTTTGCCGTAGTTGTCATGCCCCCGGGGTTGGAACCAAAATTAGGTTCAGTCAAACCGAAACATCCGATTTTTTCACCTGAAGCAAGCTTAGGGAGCCAATATTTACGCTGTTCTTCATTACCATACGCAAAAATAGGATACATTACTAATGCGCCTTGAACTGATACAAAAGATCTAATACCTGAATCTCCTCTTTCTAATTCTTGGCATACCAAACCATATGCAATATTACTCATACCAGCACAATTATATTTTTCAGGTAGATTCATGCCAAAAAATCCCATTTCTGCAAATTTTCCAATTAAATCATTGGGAAAGGTTGCATTCTCAAAATGCTCTTCAATGATTGGTATAATTTCATTATCAACAAATTCTCTTGTTGTATGTTGAACCATCATTTCATCTTCACTAAAATGATTTGAAATATCTAAATAATCAAGTCCTAATAATTTCATTTTTTTCTCTCTTTATATTTAATACTCTAAAATGTATCTTATCTTATCTTCAATCCTATTTATAGGAAAATAAATTTCTTTTTCTAAATTAGATGAAAAAGGAATTGGCGTATCTAATGAAGCAACTCTTAAAACTGGTGCATCTAAAAATTCAAAAAGATTTTCATTAACAAATGCTGAAATTTCAGCACCTACACCACCTGTTAAATTAGCTTCATGCAATATAATAACGCGATTAGTTTTTTTAATTGATTCTGAAATAATATCTCTATCCCACGGTTGAATACTTAACAAATCAATGACTTCAATTTTAATATTCTCTCTAGACATTTTTTTTGCATTATCAATTGCCCAATGAACAGCTAATCCATAAGATATAATTGTTAAATCAGAACCTTCTTTTCTAATTTTACCTTTACCAATTTCAATATTATATAAATTATCTGAAACTTCTGATTTTATGCTACGATACAAGGCCTTGTGTTCAAAAAATAACACCGGATTTGGATCATCAATAGCAGAGTTTAACAAACCTTTAGCATCTTCAGGAAAAGCTGGATATATAATTTTAATGCCTGGGACATGAAAAAACCATGCCTCTATTGATTGTGAATGAAATGGACCAGCTGCAACATTTCCACCACTAGGCATTCTTATTGTAACATTTATTGGAGAATTCCATCGATAATAAGTTTTAGCCAGATTATTAACTAATTGATTAAATCCACAAGAAATAAAGTCTGAAAATTGCATCTCAACAATAGGCTTAAAACCATTCAAGGATAAACCCATTGCAGCACCTATAATTCCCGATTCAATTATCGGAGTATTTTTTACTCTATCATCACCAAATTTTTCTAAAAAACCCTCTGTAACCTTAAAAACACCCCCATATTTAGCGATATCTTGTCCTAGAAGAATTAAATTTTTATCAGCTTCCATTTTTTGTTTCAAACAAGATGAAATTGAATCGACTAAACGTAATTCTCTTTTAGTATTACTAGGTTCAACTAAAGTCATTGGTTGTTGATAGAATACATCATTTAATTCTAAATTAATACTACTTTGAGGAATATTGGCTTTAATTGCAAATTCTAATGCTGGGTCAATTATATCTTCTATTTTTTTAATCATTTTATTTATAGAAGATTCATTTAAATATTTTTTCCCTTTTAAAAATGATTCAAAAAGTTTTATTGGATCTTTTTTACCCCATTGTTCAAATTTTTCATCCTCAATATATTTTGTACCAGAAGCCTCTTCATGGCCACGCATTCTAAATGTCATAGCCTCTATCAATGTTGGTCCTTTATTCTTTCTAGCTTTATCAGCAGATGATCTAACAGCATTAAATACCTCTAAAATATTATTGCCATCTATAGTCATTCCTTCAATACCATAACCCATTGCTCGATCTGATAATTTTGAACATTTATACTGCTCTTCCACAGGAGTAGATAAACCATACCCATTATTCTCGATTAAAAAGATTACAGGTAAATTCCAAACTGCTGCCAAATTTAATGCTTCATGAAAATCACCCTCACTAGTTGCACCATCTCCTATAAAAGCTAATGCAACTTGCTTGCTATTCAATAATTTGTATGAATAACCATAACCGTTTGCTACTGGTAGCATAGCTGCTAAATGAGAAATCATACCAATAATGTTTTTTTCAGGTAAACCAAAATGAAATGACCTATCTCTACCTTTTGTAAATCCACCCTCTTTTCCCATAAGTTGGCAGAATAATGATTTTAAATTTATATCCCTACTTGTAAAAACACCCAAATTCCTATGCATTGGAAAGATTGTATCATCATCATTTAAAGCCATTGTAGCACCAACAGAAATTGCTTCTTGTCCTATTCCAGAAAACCATTTAGATATTTTACCTTTTCTTAATAGTAATAACATTTTTTCTTCAATTATTCTTGGAAAAATCAATTTATAGTATAATTCAAGTAGAAATTTTTTAGTCATAATTTGTTAAAATTCAATTATTTTTTTAATTGCAAACTCAATCCATGATGTTTGAACTAAAATTTCATTTTCTAAGTCTGAAGCATAAGGGACTGGAGTATCTTTGGAACCAACTCGTTCAATAGGTGCATCTAAATATTCAAAAGCTTCTTCTACAATTCTAGATGTTATTTCAGCACCAAAACCATTTGTAATATTATCCTCATGTGCAATAATAACTCGATTTGTTTTTTTTATAGAATTTATAATTGTATCTAAGTCTAATGGATTTAATGTTCTTAAATCTATAATATCACAAGATACATTCATATTATTAGAAGCTTGTATTGATTTTTCAACTAATGCACCCCAAGTTATAATTGTAATATCATTTCCCTCTTTAACTACCTTTGCTTTTCCAAATTCTAAAAGATAATTTTCATCTGGTTCAAGACTACTTGCATAACCTTGTCGGTATAAGCCCTTGTGTTCCAAAAAGATTACTGGATCATCCATTCTACAAGCACTTTTCAATAAACCTTTTGCATCAGCTGCATTACTTGGGTATGCAATTTTAATTCCAGGTAAATGTGTAAAATATCCATCTATATTCTGACTATGGCATAAACCACCATGTATATAACCACCAACTGGAACTCGAATTACAACTGGACATTTCCATATATTATTTGATCTATATCTAATTGTTGCTAACTCATTTCTAATTTGCATCATTGCTGTCCATATGTAATCCCCAAACTGAATTTCTACTACAGGCTTATATCCACAAATTGAAAGACCTATTGCAGTACCCACTATAGATGATTCTGCTAGTGGTGCATTAAAAACTCTATCATTACCATATTTAGTAGATAATCCTTTTGTAGCAGTAAAAACACCGCCCTTGCCATCAGCTATATCTTGACCATAAATTAACATTTTCTTATTATATTCAAGTTCCTCATCTAAAGCATGATTAATTGCATCTACAACCACAATCTTCGATTCTTTATTTTTAATATTTTTGGTAGCTGAAAAATCAATTATTTCATTTGAAAAAACAAAATCAGTTGCAGTTTTTGGATTTGGATTATCTTGCAACTGAGCCCAACTAGAATCATCATTTATATTTTTTTTGATTTCATTTTCAATTTTTTCAAAATCAGAATCTTTTATAATTTTCTGCTTTAAACAGGCATTTTTAAATATACTTATCGGATCTCTTTTTTGTTCTAGATCCAACTCTTTTTTATCTCTATATTTCCTATGATCATCTGATGAAGAATGTGGTAATAAACGAACAACATCTGATACAATGACACTCGGTCCTTTACCTTTCCTGGCTCTATCTATAGCTTTTTTAAATGCTAGATGTGATTCAAAAAAATCACATCCATTAATATTAAACCTACCTAAATTTTCATAACCGGATGTTATATTATATAAAGAACCATTTGAAACTTGCTCATCCAAAGGAACTGATATAGCATAATGATTATTTTCAATATGAAATATAACAGGAGCTTTTTCTCTACTTGCCCAATTCAATGCTTCATGAAAATCACCTTGGCTTGTAGTCCCATCTCCACTAGAAACATATACAACTCCACCTTTTCTTGCTCTCTTCAATGCAAACGCTGTACCTACAGCCTGTAGATACTGAGTCCCTGTTGGGCTTGATTGGGTAACGATATTATATTCTTTATGACCATAGTGCATAGGCATTTGTCTACCAGCAGAACTAGGGTCATTGCTTTTAGCCAAAAAAGCTAATAATAATTCTTTAGGCGTTATTCCCAAAGTTAAACAATATGCTTGTTCTCTATAATAAGGATACGAATAATCAGAACTAACTTTTATATTTAAACCAGCAGCCACTTGTACAGCTTCATGTCCTGCAGCTCCAATATGAAAAAAACCTTGACCCTGTTTTAATAGAATTAATTGTTTATCATCTAGAGCCC
>MDSZ01072685.1_pt1 | contig 11526 bp, 11 predicted proteins | sample 811201 | NCBI WGS metagenome assembly MDSZ01 (sample SAMN05326647, study PRJNA326480) | marine metagenome | isolation source: seawater | place: Indian Ocean: North | collected 2010 | reverse complement strand
TATATATAATATTAATAGACAATATATATTATGCTATTTTAAACAAAAAACTTATCTTAATATAAGATGAACAAAAACCTTTGTTTTTTAATTATGACATTGATATTCCTTGTTCCAATTTCTTACTCATTAATTACTATGAATGGTAAATTATCAGTATCAAAATTATTATTAAATAATAATACAAAATTAATAATATTCTCTATATTTTTGGTTTTAACTATATTCACTTTAGAATATGAAAAACTAAGAAAAAACAAGTTTTCTTACTATTTTATGTATTTTTTTGGTATGTCATGTCTTTTACTTTGTTTTTTTAATCCTAATGACAAGTGTCATTTACTATATGCCTTTGTAGCATTTTTTTCTTTATTCGCATGGTTAATGACTAATGCAAAAAATGATTTATTTTTAACATCAATGTTATTTTTTCAATTAATTTGTTCAGTTTTTTTATTTAATGAAGTAATGACAAAGGAAAACCCTAATGTTTTCAAAGGAGAAATAATATTTTTGTTAATAATGTTTGTTTCATATATTTATATACACTTCAAAAATAAGTAATAAAATGCAGTTAAAATGTAATAAAACAAAAAATTGATTTGTTATAAATCTAATGAATCTTTTTAACAAAATAATAATGGCAACTCTTGCAACACAAGTAACTAAACTCGCAACTCAATCAGCAGGCCTTAGAGTAAGGCACACTCAATATCACAAAGATGGAAATCATCTATGTCAAGATAGCAACGAATCAGAGGCTACTCTAAAGGAAGCAATGAAAGAAGTTCTAGACTATGCTGAACATCGAATTACTGAACTTGGCGGAACCATGCAATATAAAACTGTCATTTCACTATATGATTGTCAAGATGCATTCCATAAATCAGGAGGACCTGAACCAAATCCAGACAATAAAGGTGTATCTATGAGACCAGATGGTGGTATTATATTCGCTACATTTAATGATATTACTTATCCTGTATTTATCGGTGAAGATAAGGTTCAAGGAACAAATGATCTTCGACTTGCAGAAGGTAAAAAGAAACAGGCTCTAGGAAATGCAATAGAAAGAGCAGCTAAGAATATTCGAGGTTGTGAAATGCTCTGTGCTCACATGAATGCATTCCCATATGTTATCTTTGCATCGGGATGTGATTTTCATGAGAGTGAAACAATTGCTAAGCGCATTGAAATGATGAATCTAGGATATCCAAATCACTATCTAGGCATTACACCAACAACAACATGCGATCATCTAGACGCAGGTCTTGATAAAATGCTTGCAGAAACTGTAGTAGAAAAAAGATTTGGGCATGGCATTGCATCAGTTTATGTAAAAGCACACAAATGGGATGAGATGAAACATGGTGCATCTAGATGGCGAAAAAAAGAAATATTGAACATTAGCAAGCGTGTTATTGATGAAACATTGCAGATTATTTTGAAATAAGATACATAATTTCCATTACTTTATTACTTCTATTCTTTAAATTACGACTACCTTTATACGTATCATAAACAATTTCTTTTTTTTCTACATTATATGATTCAAATATTGTAGCCCAATCTGCTTTTTTAATTATGCCTTCGTCATTATAAGATAGCAAAACATATGCGGTTTTTTCAAGACAATCTTTTAGTAGCTGAGTCATAGATTCAACTGCACTATCGTGACTATTATAAGCTGACCTTTGCCAATCAGCAGGAATACCAGAAACCTTAGATATCTTTTCTGGTTCTCTATTTTCAGCTATAACATTCAACATAAAGTAATTACTTCCATATGGATGTTGATTATATGGTGGGTCTAGATAAATAAGGTCTATATCGCTAGGTAATTCTGCGATAAGTTCATTAATATTTTTATTGTAACAAGTAGCAGTGAAGTCATATTTACTCCAAATTGGCATATCTAATCTAATTGGTTTTGTAATTCGCTCTAACGCATTTTCGCCTGCACCACCAAACTTGCCAATCTTTCCATCTTTATAAAATCCTTTGAAAACACCTGCTGTATTAGCATGTATACTTGCTCTTGTAAGTAAAGGAACTAGGCAATAATGTTGTAAATGCTCAGGTACTACCATAGATATATAAGACCTAAGTGTATCAATAATAAGAGCATTTTCTCGTGTGTAAAATACTCTTTCACCTTCTTTTATATCAAATGTATTTTCCGGTGCATATAACTTGGATATTATACCTTTAACATATGGACCATTTTCAGCCAGATTATTCATAGAACTAATGTAAAATGCTATTTCTTCTTGCTCTTGTTTAGATGGCTTTTCCATAAAGCATCGTGCCATCAAATAAGCATAGTTTTCCATATCATTTGAATGTATATCATAAGCAAGACTAGCCAATTCTCTAGATACTACAGTGGAACCGGAGAATCCGTCTACTATTCTCATTTTTTCCTTACCAAGTCTGGTAGCAATTTCTTGTGCTATAGTTTTTATTTCTCCTACAAGCTTGCGTTTATTACCCAAGCAAGTGAGCATAGTTTGAGTTACAAATTGTTCATCTGACATAGTTAATTGATATTACCATAATCATTTTAAGTAATATCAATTTTATCTAGATTTATTATATATATGACATTTAAATTAATCAATAAAAAGGGTGTGTTAATAAAAATGCCGAATTATGATTTAGATGATAAGATTAAAGATAAAGAGATTGTGGATGATTATGCAAAAGAGTTATCTATATTTGAAGCAGCAGGTAGAGAGAGAAGGAAAAAAGATATAATAAAGTGGGGTGAGAATAGGCAATATTACATGCGAACTATGTTTTATTTATATTTGTTTTCTCGTTACAAGCAAAGCTGTGTTATAACTGTCCAGCCAAATTGCTCTGTTCTTCCAGATATATGTCAACAGTATGGAGATATAATTTTTGCTCTTTACACATGGGAACTTAGTGACGAAAAGAAAAAAATAGACTATAGAAATTATCAAATTGATTTTGCAAAAGCAGTTGAAAAATGCTTGAAAAAGAAAGACTTAGTGGTAGTTCCATTAAGATTGTATTTTCCAGGCTCAGGACCATTTAAAGACTCTGCTAGCGGTGGTAGTCATGCTAATCTACTTATATTCAGAAAAAAAGAAAGAACTATAGAAGTGTTTGAACCACACGGTCAATCATTTGGCGGAAAAGGTGCAGAATCTATTCGGGTAAGAGATGCTTATATGAGATTTATAGAAGTTTTTAATAAACATACAAAAAAAACACCTAATTATACACCAATTATGTCTGAACAAGTTTGTCCAAACATACGCGGATTCCAGTCTTTAGAAGGTTACAGCATGGTAATGCGTGCCAAAGGTGAAGGTAGCGGTTATTGTTCAGTTTGGTCTATGTTTATGACAGAATTGATACTTAAAAATCCAACTGTGCCAACTCATGATATATTACAATCCGTATTTAATATGTTAGGTATGAATCCTAGTAACGAACATATATTCGAAAAAAAAATGAATATAGGCGCATATTTACACTTATTAATGCGAGGTTATACAACATATATTACTAGAAAAGTAGCAAAATATAATCAACTTATTTTTGGTGAACGCGCAATGAATGCAATTAAATTGGGTAATACAAATGTTGATTATGGTGGTATATCTAAGTTTAGAGAATACTTTGGATTGTATCTTGGTTTACAAGCAGAAGCAATATTACAAAATATAACATTTCGAAAATTAAAAGGCAAACTTCAAAAACGGAAAAAATATCCTTTATTTTTAAAATATGGCCGTGATAATGTAATGGAGTTTCTTGATAAAATGATTGCACAACAAGATGTAAGAACTAATTTTACTCCAGTTGTGAATCCTAGAGATATGATAGAAAGAATCAAATCGTTGAAGTTTAAATCACCATGTCCTCCTGGTCAAGTAAGAAGCGATAAAACAGGTCGATGTATAAAAGCTAAAACGAAAACGCAAAAGAATACCTTAAAAAATAAAAAAGCTAATCAGAAAGTCTTAGCAAAAACAGTGAAGAAATGTCCTGATGGTAAGTTTTATAATGAGAAAACTAAAAGGTGCAACAAAATAAAACCAGTAAAAAAGCAAAAAGTAAAAATTGCTAGAAAAACAAAACCTAAGAAGTCACCTAAGAAAACTTCATTACCAAAGAATGTACAACCTAATAAACCAATACTAAAGAAACGAAAACGTTGTCCTAATGGAACAAGACGCAATCCAAAAACAAAATTGTGCGAAAAAACGAAAACCAAAGCAAAAAAATCAAAACCAAAACCAGTTGCAAAGAAAACGCGCAAAAGATGTCCAAAAGGAAAGAAAAGAAACCCAAAAACAGGAAGGTGTAAAAATAAAGACGCAATAAAGAAATTAAAAATAGTGCAAAAAATAGGAAAAAAACGTAAATTAACTATTAAAGTTAAAAAACTTGGAAAACTTAAATTAAAACAAACACGTAAAAGGTGTCCAAATGGTACAAGAAAAGATCCAAAAACTGGCAAATGTATGCCAAAAGTGACGAAAGTATAGTTACATTCTAACATAAGGGTCAAAACATGGACTATCTTTTTTATGTTGATAAAACCATTTGTCACAAGCTATACATTTAAACTCAGGTTTTGCTTCCAAAAATCTATGTTTCGCATATGAATGTTTTGTTGCATTTAATCCACATAGACAGCAAAATGGTTCTGCTTCTTTGTAAAGCATAATAGCAGTGCATGAAGGTTTTTCTATTTTTCGTCGTTTTTTTCTTGGTTGTAAGTCTTCTTCACTATCTTTATCTTTGTAATCTATTTTGAAATCTAAAGCTTCAAGCAAATCACATAATTCTTCTGTTGTAAGATCTACCATATCCTTATTAGAATCATTAATATCATCCATTATACTATTTAATAATTGTACATATCTTTAACTTTGACATGATCATTTTTATTAATAATTCGTGCTTTTTTTTCGGTTCTTTTTTCGTAGTCGTAAAAATGTAACATTAATTATCATTAATCAATAATATATGAGTGACTGGCAATTATATATTATTGAAAATAAAGGCTGCACCTATGTAGGAGTTTCACCTGATCCTATTAGAAGATTGAGACAACATAACGGAGAAATAAAAGGCGGCGCAAAATATACAACAAGCAAAGGTCCTGGTTGGGAACATATCTGTTTGATTAGTGGCTTTCAAGATAAAATACAAGCTATGCAATTTGAATGGGCTGTTAAACATGTTCAACCTAGAAATGCAGGTGGTATAATTAATAGACTAAAGAAGCTATGTGTAGTTTTAAATAAAGATAAATGGACTTCAAAAGCACCTAATGCTTGTGGTATTCCACTTACCCTAAAATGGATAAAACAGTATGATTTTGGAGAATATAGTTTACCTTGTTATATTACTGAGCAACTATGCTTTGAATAATTCATTATATATTTTATATAATGAATATTAATTTATAAAAAGAAACTAAAAACATTTAGTTCTGTACAACAACAGCGAAAATGTCCTCTTCAGCGACAATTTCTAGCTCACTAAGCTCTGATCCTGCAGCAGCACCTGCAGCACCTGGAATTACAACTTTGTATTTGAAAGGTGTACCAAGTACAATCTTTTCATCTGGGTTGAAAGGATCTGACTTAGTTCGACCAGCAGCGACTGCTGCTTGTGATCTATTACGTCCAAACTTGGATAGAGCACTGTCGTGATCAAAGTCTATTGCGTCAACCTCACAAGATACGTTTTCAATTGTCATCTTGGTGTCGTAAAGAGCAGCAATTGCATCAAGCGTGCCTTGACCTCCAATGTGAGTGACTACCTCTGCGAGTGTGATGTGAGCCCTGAGCTTATCTTGCTCTTTTGCATCATTGGCAGGAGAAGGAGATGTATCAAGTACAGCAAACACTGAAGTCTGTGCTGTTGTACCGAAATATACCATCTGAGCAAAGGCTGATTTATCAGCTATTGCTTCGGTAGTGCGTGATGCTTGACCTTCCACGACACAAGAAGCAGACAATACGCCGGCCTCGCTAGCACTAATTTTGAGCTTGACTTCGTATAGACCGTCTGCTACATTTTGATTTAGATGTTTAAGCTGAACTTGTCCAATAACACGGCTTACCTCGCCGCTAGAAGAAGGCAAGCGGTAGTTATTACTTGCGCCTGGTGCGTTAAAATTAAAACTGCTGTTAATTTTTGCAAGTGCGTAAGAGTCATCATTAAGATTCTCGGCTGGTGCACTAGTTGCATTGCTTGCAAGGTCTCTCTCTTGAACAGAAATGCTAGCATTAATGTCCTCAAAGAACTTGAAGTAAAAGTTGACGGTTGTTGTAGAAAGCTCTGCTACTTCACGACCCTCTTCATCAATTACTGTAGATAGATCACCTAGAGTTAGGTTAGCATTACTCAATGCTGACTGAGATTTAAGAGAAGCTTCTAGCTTCCCTCCTAATTCGAATGCTCCTTGAATAGCTACTGGCATTATATAATTTGTATTTATAAAAATAAATACAAATAATTTTACTCTAATTTAATTTAAAGTAAAATAATATTTTAAATCTACTTCTTGTTTTTAAACGCATAACAGTATGTTTGCAAAGTAAAAATAAAAGTTTAAAAAAATCCTAAATATTTTAAAGGTTTTTAATTTTCATTATTATATTCACAATCTGACTCTTCACTAGAATAATCATCTGTATCATCACTACATATGTCGTCAATATCTATATTATAATCACTTACATCTCCATTATAATTTGCGCTATTATTGTCATTACTACTGTTATTAGTATCACTACTACTAGTATTTGAGTTTTCCGCACCTGATGTATCATTTGGTGTGTTTGCTGAAGAAGTATCACTATTAGTAGAATTACCCTGTAATAATTTATTTAATTCTTCTTGCTCATCCTTATATTTTTCGTCTAAAATAACTATTAGTTTATCATAAGCTTCTTGTTTTGTACCTAAGCTTTCTACATATTCTACTGTTGCTTGATATTCTTTGGGTTTAACAACATCTCCATGTAAGTAATAATACCATGCAAGTGTAATATTAAAAAGTGCTTGTACATAAATTAAAGGTTTAGGTTTGATTAAAGTAAATGCAAGCTTTCCACCTAAAATAGATGAATCTCCGGTTCCAGAACAAATATGCAATTGATGTACTAAGTTTTCTACCTGTGCTTTCAGGGTTTTGTTTTTCTCTTTTAACTCCGTAGCTTGATTTTCTGCAATAATTTTTTCTACATATGTATGTTTTATATCAGGTAATAGCTGTAATATATCTCTGTAAACTAATAATCTAGTATCTTTACAATCTTCTGTACATTCAATAATTTCATTAAAAGTATTATAAAGATCAGTTAATTTCTGTATTCCAGGTAAAGAACATGGACCTTCATCATTATAAGGTTTTATTACATCAAAATAAAGGGTCTCTATCATTTCAATTGGCGCATTAGAAGCAATTAATGTACTCTGTATATCATTTATTCTTTCTTCCATAAAATCCTTTAATTCATCTAAGTTAATATCAGTTGGTTGATCACAGCAAACACCACTATTAAAGTTATTGTTTATTTTAACAGTGGAAGGACTAAAATTAGATACTATATCAAAATTGTTTGAAGCTATATTATAAAAATCTGCTGCAGCTCTTGAACGTGGCATTGTTACTTTAAAAACATATTAGATTTTAAAAGTTAAATATATTTTACTTATTAAATATATATGTTTACTTTTGTTTTAATACAAGAAGCAGAAAATCAGGTTCATGAATTTTTTTCATCTATTAATCAAATAGATATTAGTAACCCTGGTAATAATATTATTTGTGCATGCACATCTGATATTTATAGTAAAATAAGTAGTTATCCTTTAAAAAACTCAAAACTTAGTCATTTTGAAATACAAAATGATGGAAGTCTAAAAACTGTTACAAAAAATTGGTTAAGTCTTATGAAGTATGCTGTAGAAAAATATGAAAAAGTAATTTATATTACTCCAAATCTTATTTTAGTAAATAAAATACCATTAGATGATGAATTAATAAAACAACAGATAGCATTCGTTAAGCTTAGAAAAGAAATTGATACCAATAGTAATGGTAATAATAATGTTATAATAACAGAAAATGAACATCCAAACAAAAAAACTAGTTACTTAGCTGGATTACTTTACTTATCAAACATTCATGCAGTTAATTGCATTGAAAAACATTTTTGTAAAAATATTTCTTCATTTAATGATGAAGATGGAAATGTAGAATTAGATGAAAACAGTGATAATAAAAAAGAAACACGAAATCTGTATATAGAATCATGGAAGAACATACCATATGTTTTTGCAGATAAGGATGACGGTATTATAGGTTGTGATAAGTATATTTCTTATAAAGGAATTGTAACAACAGCAGATTTTTTTACAGCAAGTGGTTCTTATAAAATTGCAGATGTAAGTGTAAAAGATGACGTGTTAAAACATAAAGATGACGTGATTTGGGGTATGATTATACATGTAAAGAAGCTTTTACCTGTCATTCAACAAGTTAATACACATTTAACATCTCAAATTATTAGCTATAATGTAGATTATCTAAATCTTATAAATCTACTGTATTCTAGAAAAGGCGTACAAACTATTGTTCCTAGAAAAGACGGTATTCTTCATTGGAATAGAGAAAATAGCAAGTTTTACAATTTTTTAAAAGATATTTGCGACTCCTCATTTTTATTAGGTTATAGAGAAAATCTAGAAGGAGATTACTTTTACTTGAATAATTTTATTCTATATGATAAACCAAGTGTTAAGTTCATAACTAATGTAATATCATCATGTTTCAAGATAATATACTTTAATTACGATGACGAATTGTTAGAGTTTTTTGAAACATATCGTAAACCTACAATATTTGCAGGTTATTACTCTCCTTATCCAAAAATACTTGAAGCTTTTATTGAGCCACAAGACGTTACTAGAGAGGGAACAAAAACTTTGAAAGAACTAGACTATAGCAACGAAGAAGATTTTAAGTTATACCTAAATGACTTATCTACATACAAATATTTTAATATTGATAAAAACACACCTAAAACTCGTATTGCTGAATGTCTTAGACTTGGTGTTGTACCTAGATTAGTAGACGAAACAAAATTACTAGAAATTAATGATATTGCAAAAGATAATGAAACAGACTGGGAAATACTTTCTGAAAAATGCAGAGAGTATTACTCTAATAATCTTTCTTCACATGTTATAGCAGATAAACTAGTGAAAATCATTTTTAATATGTAATATTTTTATAGGGAGAGTTTAATGTTTTTATTTCTAAGTTAATACTCCAATCGCCATTTGTTAAATCTAAAGGTCTTCCAAACTCATCTAGTAATCTAATTCTTAGTTTTTTTATTCTAACGGGGCCAAAATATTTTCTAGTTTTAAATATTCTGTCCGATAAATCCTCAAACAAGTAATCATTAGTATTAACAGTATTTGGTATTTTTGCCAGTATATTTCTTATGTTGAAAGAATGTTCTGTATTACAGTTATAATTTAAAACAGCTGGATTATTATTATTAAAATCATTTACTTCTAATAAAAAATAAGGTGTTCCTATCAAATTAACTGCAGCTTCTGTATTAAAACCTATTAGTAAAGACATTGTTGTATTACTTGCATCTATATAATCTTTACAAAAATCGTAATATCCTTTTCTAAAACCAAACATCCATCCTAAGTTGTAATAAAGATTTCTCTCTGGATTTTCAGGATACCTAAAATCTAAGTTAAAGCCGAACGCTCTATTTGGCGGAGGCGCGGGTATGGGAAAGGGGTTACCACTAGGATCAGGTGCAGCTATAAAAAACCTTATTTTACCAGTAATTGCATTGTAACTTGTTCTGACTGCTTGTAAAGCGGTAGTTGGTGAAGAACCAAAGGTTGCATTTAATGTAGTTTGAAGTTGATTAATATCGTAACTTCCTTGTCCTATTTGAATAGGAGTTTGTACAATATTTGAAATATCACTTACAGACAAATCTAAAATGGGACATGTTAAATTAGCAGATAGGTCATAGTCAAAAGTAGTTATTGTAAATACATTACTGCCATTATCTGGATTAACTGGATAGTAACCATTCATTAATTCAACACCAGACAACTTCATTGAAATAACATCTTTGAATGGTTCTTTTAACTCAATAGTAAAATCGGACGTATCACCAATATAACCACCTGTTACGTTATTATTGCAATTTAAAGTTTGAGTAACTTTATTGTAGACATGCTGGTTACTTCTACATTTTACTATATCGCTTATTCTATCACCTTGGGTTATTACACTGCGTTCATTATATTCAGGTCTAAACTTACTATTAAGAGTTAGTAATGTGGTAACGGATTCTCTATCTACAGGATTTACATCTCCTCTTGTATATTCTAAATTATGTGTATTTACGGCTGTAAACTCTGGTATACCTGGCGGTAAACTTCCTCTGTAGAGTATTTTATTAACATAAATGTCTTTTTCATCGGGTTTAGTTTCAATCTTTTCTTCTATACGAGGCAAAGGGTCAAGATTTAGTCCTGACCTCATTTCTTCGCTAATATCCCAGCCTTTAAAAACGCACACCCTAACAAAGCAATTCCTAAAGAAACCTAAAATATTATCAAGTTCATCAACGTCTGACTTAGACAATTTATCTATAGTTTTATATACTCTTTGAAATAGAAGATCAACATTGAGGGTATCGTCATTATTTAATTTTAATAATTGTAATATTTCATTGTTACTATAATTATCTATATCAGTATCCATTAGTTGTATATAGTATCAATCGAAAATGAAAACTTTTTCTACACGATATTTATAATGAAAAGATTTTGTAGTTCATGGTGTTATGTTGCTATTGTATTCTTAATAGCAAATATTTATGTTAGTTTTACAGCTGATAAAACAGATAGAAAAAAGAAACTTTATGATTCACTACCAGGCAAATCAATACAGTTATATGAGAAGATTGTACGTGAAAGAAGAGACATTTACTTAAAAGGATATATTTTTGGCTTAATAATATCAATTTTGTTTCTGTATGGAGTTGAAGGTATTAAAAGAACTTCTATGATAAATGCTGGATTGGTGTGCATTGTTGGTGCAATAACATTGGTATGTAATTATTTATTTTACATTATTCATCCTAAATCTGATTACATGGTTTTGCATTTGGATAGTAAAGCACAACGTGAGGCATGGCTTGATATTTATAGACATATGCAATTGAAATATCATATGGGTCTTGTATTTGGTATAATAGCTGCAATGTTATTTGCGAAATCAGTTTGCTAACTAATTTGAAAACGAATAGGTAGACGGTATGCGAAAAAAAAAATCTCACCGAAAAATAGTTAACTTTAATTTTGTTAAGTAAGTTTTTGAACAGTGGCTATGCCACATGCCACGTAGTGGCTGTTCAAAAACTTATAAGCCATGGTAGATTATTATTAAAAGCAATTTAATAATAATTAAGAACCAAAATT
>MDSZ01234713.1_pt1 | contig 11528 bp, 11 predicted proteins | sample 811201 | NCBI WGS metagenome assembly MDSZ01 (sample SAMN05326647, study PRJNA326480) | marine metagenome | isolation source: seawater | place: Indian Ocean: North | collected 2010 | reverse complement strand
TTTGTTAAAGAATAAACTTTTGGTATCATTTTATATTTTGAAGATAGCTTTATACCTTTATTAAAATCACATAAAAAATGATTTGATACCGAGGCAGATCCACCATTTCCTGCTACAAAAATTTTCTTTTTAGTCTTAATTTTATTTTCAATAAAATCGGAAATTCTCATTAATTTTTTATAATCCATTTTATTTAATAAATTTTGAATTAATAAAAAATAATCTTTAAAAAACTTTTCTTGCTTAATTTTATTATTCATTTTTAAAACTTATAAAGCCTAAATATTATTATGTATATATTTTATCTTAAAAAATACCCTTTAAATCTCCAACCATGACAGATTATTAACGATAATTATAAAAAATTAAATTAAATTAATTTTTTATTAAACATTTTTGAAATCATTGGAATTCAATTAAAATTTTTTCTTAATATCTCCATATTTTTAATTTCATATATCTCATCACATTTATTAATTATGTCTCTATTATGTGAAACTAGAACAATTGTTACCTTACCTTTCAGATTCATTATAGTTCTTAGTATTTCTTGCTCAGAATTTTTATCAAGTGCACTTGTAGGTTCATCCAATACTAGTATTTCTGAATTTTTATATAAAGCTCTAGCAATACCAATTCTTTGTTTTTGGCCACCAGATACAAGAGAGCCATATTCTCCTAGATTAGTATTTTCTTTATTTGTCATTTCTTCGATAGTTTGGGTAAGATTAGATAGCTTTATTACCTTAGAAAATTTATCAGGGTCAAACGTTTGATCACCAAGTACAATATTTTTTTTCAAGGTATCTTCTATTAAAAATATATTTTGAGAAACATAACCCACTAGATCATAGTAAGACTCTTTATCATATTTAATATTTTTAGAATTATATGTTATTTCTCCAATTGTAGGATCTAGAAGTCCACAAATTAAATTTAAAAATGTTGATTTACCACTTCCACTTTCTCCATAAATACCAATTAATTTTCCAGAGTTAAGTTCTAAATTCACTCTACTTAAAATATTTTTTTCTTGTCTGTAGCCAAATGAGACATTGTTTAATTTTATAGAACCTTTTTCATAAATAATTTTTTTATTTTCTGTTTTTTTATTTATTTTATTATTTGATATTTCAGAGTGAATAATATCTATAGAAGAGTAATGATATTTAATTGAATTTAATGAATGATAAATTCTATTTGCTGAGGGCAAAAGTCTAAATAAAGCTATAACAAATATACCACTCATTGATAAAATTTCTTTTTTTTCATAATTAAGAAAAAAAAAATGAATAATACAAAAGCAAAAAAATGAACAACAAAGATATTAACTCAATTATCGCTTTAGGCAGATCAGTAAAAAATGTCAAAATAAACATGCTTTGAGAAGATTTTTCTGTATTTGAATAAAAATTTTTTTTAAAAAAATTTTCAAGTTTTCCAATTTTAATTTCATTAATTATGTAAAAACTTTTTTGTAAATCATCTATTTTTCTTGAGTCTGAATCTGTTTTTTTTTTACCCAAACTTTGAATTCTAATTATATAAGTTTTATAAAATATAAAATAAAATATAAAAATTAACAAAGTCATTAGAAGAGTTTCTTGAAAATAACTAAAGGATAAAAAAAGGAAGATTCCCAAAATAATAAATACCTCTGCTAAAAAATATATTAAAGGATCAATTGTTCGATAAGCAAATTTTTCTACTTCAATTATAATATTTGATATTAATTTTGAAGAATTCGTGTTTATAAAAAAATTAAAATCCCTCTTTAAATAATTAGAAAAAACTTTTTTTGAAATATCATTATTTACACTTTGAACTAATTTATTTCGCACATAAGACAAGCAAACATATACAAAACTTCTGAGTGTAAAAATTATAAAAAAAGTTATCAATAAAAATTTAAAACTACTTCCATCTAAAAAAGTAAATATATTTGATATTTTATTATTTACATTTGTATCATTAAAATAATTCAGAATTTCTTGTAAAAGAGAAAAAATTAACAATTCAAAAAAAGTTAAGGATAATAAAAATCCAAGAGAAAAAAATAACAGATATTTGTGTTTTCTAGAAAATAAAGTAAAAATTTTGAACATATTAATTTTTAGTAAAATATTTTATATACATAACAAAATTTTTCATTAAAAAACTATAAATTATGAATAAAGTATTATGCATAGGTTTAGGGAAACTAGGATTAATTTTTTCTTTTATTTTGGCAAGTAAAAATAATTTTGTGTATGGCTATGATATTGATAAAAAAATAAAAAGAAATATAGACAAAAACATAAAAAATGCTGAACCAAAATTAAATAGTTTAATTAAAAAAAATTATAATAAATTTAAATTTGAAGAAGATTTTAAAACATCTGTTTCGAATACTACATGTAGTTTTGTTATTGTACCAACACCATCAAAAAAAAATAAAGAATTTGATAATAAATATATTTACAATTCATTAAATGAAATAGGAAAATATCTAAAAAATAAAAAGAAATATATCATCAATATCACATCTACAGTAAATCCAGGCTCATGTGATAAATTTATAAAGCATTTAGAAAATAAATTTAATTTAGTTCACGGAAAAGAGTTTATAATTACATATAATCCTCATCTGATTGCTTTAGGATCAATCTATAATGATGTTTTAAATAGTGATGTTGTCTTAATTGGAAGTAAATTAAAATATGGACATAATTTTTTAAGAAAAATTTATGCACCTATTTATAAAAAAAAAATTTCGAAACTAAAATTTTTAAACCTTGAAGAGGCTGAAATTTCTAAAATAGCAATCAATACCTTTATCACTATGAAAATATCTTTCACGAATACAATTTCGCAAATTTCTGATAAAATAAAAAATATTAATTCATCTAATATTTTAGATGCAGTTGGACACGATACAAGAATAGGAAAAAAATATCTTTCACTAGGAGCTTTATTTTCGGGACCATGTTTTCCACGTGATAATTTGAACTTTTCAAAATATCTTAGCGATAAAAAGCTTAATAGTAGTTTGCCTAAAGCAATTGATAACGTAAATGATGTTCAATTAAAAAGATATATAAAAGCTTTTAACAAATTTAATAAGTTAAAAAAACCAACGGTTGGAATTTGTGGTTTGTCCTATAAACAAAATACTAATATTACGACTCGTTCACCAGGAATTCTTCTTTATAATTATTTTAAAAAAAAATATAAGACAGTTGCTTATGATGAATATAAGCCTGATATAAAAATTACTAATTTAGAAAAAAATTTAAATAATTTTGGAAAAAAATGTGATGTTATATTTGTATGCTATCAAAATAGTAAATTTAAAAAATTAGAAAAAATAAAATATTCGAAAAAAGTTTTGATTATAGATTTATGGAAATTTTTAAATTTTAAAAATAAAAAATTAATTTTAAAAACTGTTGGTATAAGTTAATTTTAAATAATATTCATATTTAAAAAAAATTTTATAAGGAATTTATTATTTTTTGAACAAATTCAATTTCTTTTTTTAAATCAGGTTTTTTAAGAATTAAAGGTTCTTTTACAAATTTTTTTAAAAAATTATCATCTTTTAAATAATTAATAATTTCAGAAAAATTCTCATTCTGATAATCTATCAAATTAATAAATGCGTTCTTATTAAATTCATAATCAATATTTTTATCTGCCCAAGTTACAGGTAAACTTCCTGACAAAAATGCATCACTAACATCGCTACTATATAAACCAGGTGTTGAAAATGTATGAGGGCATAAATTAAACATATAATTTTTTAAAATATCCTTTTTCTTAATAATTCCGGAATTGTGACTAACACTTTTTTTATCAAAGTAAGGCCCATAACCGTCAACTGTAAAATTATTTTTGAAAACTTCATATATTTGTTTTCTTGGATACATCATGTGTGAAGTGAAAATACAAAATTTTCTATTCTTAGTTAAAAAAGAGTTACCAAACTCTTGCATCATTCTTTTTGTATCGTAAGCTTCTCCATAACGATGTATCACATTGTCAGAATTATCATTAAAGTAAATATCGTACTCTGGCCAATTTGCACAATTTTTCCAATAAGGTATTCTAAAATGATTATTGTCATTAATGCCTAATAAATTTGTAAAATAAAAATCTGCTTTAATATCTTTAAATCTAATTGAATTTTCAAATGATAAGAAAATTTCTAAAGAGTTTTTTTTTTTATTTTTTGAAAAATTCAGTATCCTTGGATCAAAATATTGAGATGGATATATTTTTTTTTTTAATTTATTAGCAATTTTTTCATAAAAATTGTAATAAGGTCCATAGAAAATTAAATCTGCACTTGAAAAATTTGAAAATTTAATTGAATTTTTTGATAATTTTTCAAAAAGTTTGTATAGAAGAGTTCCTTTTAAATTTTCCTCATTAATGCCTCCTCCAACTGCAACTTTTAATATTCTCATACTCATTTGATAACATACATTATAATTTTTCTGTTATAAAGATTTATGAAGAAAATAGACCTTGTAATACTAGCTGGTGGTTTAGGATCCAGGTTAGGTTCTTTTACTCAAAAAAAACCCAAACCCTTAATTAAAATTAATAATAAAACTTTTCTTGAAATACTGATAAGAAGTTTTGCAAAATATAATTTTGAAAATATTTATATTTTAGCTGGGTACAAAGGTAATTTAATTTACAAATTTTTTCATAACCAGACTTATAACTTTATCAAAGTTAAATGTTTTATTGAAAAGAAAAAATTGGGAACTTGGGGTGCAGTAAAAAATATAAAAAAATTCATTAAAAATGATTTTATACTAAGTAATGGGGATTCAATTATTGATACAAATTTTCATGATTTAATATTTAAGAAAACAAATAAGAATACTGATATAGACATGATTTTAATTAAAAACTTAAATTATAAGTCTAATTTAACTTTAAATGGATTAAAATTAATAAAGTCTAAAATTTATCTCTCACAAAAATCAAAATTAATGAATGGTGGTGTTTATTTTATTAAGAGAAAACTTCTAAATAATATAAATTTTAAATTTTCAAATTCTATTGAAAATGATGTTCTGCCCAATTTAATTAAAAATAAAAAAGTAGGTGGAATTAAAACTAACAATTTTTTTTTAGATATAGGTACACCTAAAAATTTAATATTCGCAAAAGAAAAACTTTCAAAACTTTTAAAGAAACCAGCAATTTTCTTAGATAGAGACGGTGTAATAAATTATGATAGCGGTTACACATATAAATGGAAAAATTTTAAATTTAAACAATTTGTTTTAAAAGGTCTTTCGTATTTAAATAAAAAAAATTATTTAATTTTTTTTATTACTAACCAAGCTGGCATAGCCAAAGGTTACTTTAAAGAAGATGATTTTTTTTTATTACATAAAAAAATAAAAGAGTACCTGTCGAAAAAAAAAATATACATCAATGACGTCAAATATTGTCCATTTCACCCTAATGCAATTATTAAAAAATATAAAAAAAAATCACTTTTTAGAAAACCAGGAAATCTTATGATCAAACAGGTAATAAAAGAGTGGGACATTGATCTTAAAAAAAGTTTAATGATAGGTGATAAAATGAGTGACAAAATTGCTGCTGAAAAAAGTAAGTTAAATTATAAATTTGATGAAAATAACTTGTATAAACAGATAAAAGATTTTACAAATAAAAATTAATTTATTCTCCAATCATACAACAACTTCGTTCCTTCTTTGTCAATTTTGAATTGTAAATATTTTTTTTTAGAAAAAATTTTTTTAAATTTTGTTATTTTTTCATCTGGAACAACAAACAATAAAAAACCTCCACCACCAGCACCTAATAACTTTGCTCCATATGAACCATTTGAAATTCCTAAATCATATAATTCTTCAATTGATTTATTAGTTATTCCTTCAGCTAATTTTTTTTTTCTATCCCACTGAGAAGACATAAGTTCACCAAATAACTTTAAATCTAAATTTTTGGATTGAAATAATTTTGATGCCTCTAGCGTGGATTTATAGATTTCACCTAAATGTATGTCATTTTTAGAAGAGATTGTTTTTTTTGATAAATTATTTGTTATATTTTTTGAAAATCTTTGCAATCCTGTATAAACGATAAAAAAATTATTTTCGATTTGATGAGTAATTTGATTATTTATATTTAAAACTTTTGATTTAAATTCCTTATTCTTTAAAAATTCAGTTAATCTTAACCCTCCGTAAGAGCAAATAATTTGATCTTGATAACCAACTTTTTCTTTAATTAAATTTCTTTCTAAATGAATAGCCTGCTTTGCAAGAGATTTTTTATCAAATTTTTTTAATTTCAAATTATTTAAAGCATTTAAAAGACCAACTGCAAACGCAGAACTTCCCCCCAAGCCTGACATGCCAGGAAGATCTGCGTGGTGAACTAATTCAATCTTATCATTTTGAAACTTAAGATAATTAAGAGACTCCCTTACAACCGGATTTCTAATGCTCTTAATTATTTTTACTTTTTGTTCATCAAAGAATCTGATTCTATAATTATATTTAAAATATGGTGGCAAATACCTAGCAGTGACATGACAATATTTATTAATTGCTAGAGAAATAACTTGACCTTTATTTTTACTAAACCATTCAGGATAATCTGTTCCTCCGCCAAATAAAGATATTCTAAAAGGTGTTCTTGTAATTATCATAAATTATTATTTTTTTTATACCAATTCACAGTATTCTTGAGACCTTGTCTAATTGGTGTGGTAACACTAAATTTATACTTCTTTTTAATTTTTGATATATCTATCAATCTTTTTGGTATCATTGATGGTTTTGATTTATCATAAAAAATTTTTCTGTCTTTCTTGTTTTCAATATTTAGTAACAAATGAATAATTTCTTTAATTGTAATTGATTTTCCACTTGCAATATTAAGAATTTCTGATTTTTTTGAATTTTTTATAATTTTCACAAGTGCATCACAAAAATCTTGAATATATAAAAAATCTTTAAGATCTTTTCCATCACCCCATACCTCAATTAATTTTTTTTTAGAGGTTAATTTTCTAATCAATGAAGGAATTACTTTAGATTTTTGAGGATCAAATTTATCATGTGGCCCGTATAAATTACCAGGTCTCACAATAATTGTTGTCATCTTTTTTTTAATTTTGTTTGAGTAAATATCGCAAACAATTTCGGAAAACCTCTTCATCCATCCTACAATGTGATATTTCTCAAAAAAATCGAATTTAGCATCTTTTTCCCTCATCGCGCGATTACTCAAAGGATAAACTGTGTTACTGCTTATAAATATAAATTTTTTTACAAGTCTTTGATGTGCTGCTTCAAGCATATTTAAATTCATCCTTATATTTGGTGTTAAATGAACTAGCGGGGTTTTTTCCATTATTGCAGCTCCCGAAGAGTTTGCTGCACACATTACAACAATATCAATTCCTTTTGTTATTTTAATACATTGTTTTGGGTTTTCTAAATTAACTTTAAAATACTTTACTCCTTTTACTTTAAAAAAAATTTTTTGATTTATAATATGTAGATATTATTTCGTATTTTTTAGTTTTATCTAATGTTTTAATTAAATTAATTCCTATAAAGCCTGATCCTCCAGTAATAAGTATTTTTTTTTTCATTTAAGTTGTTCTATTTGTCTCTTAATGATAAAATTGGATTTTTATTTTTCCATTTAAACCCATATGACGGATCATTCCATTTAATTGTGAATTGAGATTCTCTGTCATATTGAGTATTTTGTTTGTAATGAAAGATAGCAAAATCACTTAAAACCAAATGACCATTTCCAAATTTTGGAGGAATTAATATTTGATTTCTATTTTCAGAGGATAAATCAAAACTTTCCCATTTTTTAAATTGATCAGAAGCTGGATCATTATTTACAACAATTAATTGAAAACTACCGTATAAACAGCTTACGAATTTAGATGTTTTTTTATCTCCATGAAGACCTCTGAGCACATTTTTGTGAGATATTGAAATATCGTCTTGTAAAAAATCGATTTCTATTTTGTTTTCAGTCATAAACTCTTTATTGTAAGTCTCTGTGTAAGACCCTCTATGATCTTGAAAAGTTGAGGGAATTATTTTTTTAACTCCTTTTAGAGAGGTCTCTTCTATTTTCCAATCAGAATATGATTTCATTTATTTAAAATAATTATGTCTTTTTTCAGTTTGTGAGCTATTGTTAATGTACCATGACCATGTCTCTTCTAGACCTTTTTTTAAGGAATATTTTGGGTTGAAGCCTAAAATTTTTTTAGCATTATCTATATTCATAATACGTCTTGGAAAACCAGAGTCTTTACTTGTATCAAATTTATAATTAAATTTGTGAATTTCGCAAAGTGTTTCCACAAGCTTTTTTATAGAGTAACCATTTCCACTACCAAGGTTTAAAAAATCAAATTTTCCAGTTCCTTTTATAAGAGTCAAAATAATACCATCAGCTACGTCCTCTGCGTAAGCAAAATCTCTTATAGCCGAACCGTCTCCCCAAATAACAACAGGATCTTCTTTTTTAAAAATCCTGTTCATAAGAGTAGGTATAACCATTGCGTTTTCTGGGTCAAAATTGTCTCCGGGTCCATATACATTACAGGGTCTTACTGCAAAAAAATTATTTAAATTATATTGTTTTTTGTAAGCGAGGATTTGCATTTCCGCCATTCTTTTGGCCCAACCCGGGTACATATCCATCGGAGGTTTACTATTATCCTCTTCATCTTCTATAAAAATTTCTCTACTAGAATAAGCGCCTATAGAACTAGTATAAACTAATCTTTTGACCTTATTTAATCTACATGCCTCTAAAAAGTTTGTATTCATCATGATTAAGGGCACAAAAAAACTTGATGGTTTTTCAATTGTAACTTTTACTGATCCTTTAACACCTGAAATGTGAAATGCAAAATCTATATTTTTTGAAATTTTTTTACAAAATTCAAAATCGGTAAGATCACCTTTGATATATATTGCCTTATTGTTTAATTTTAATTCATCTAACGAAACAACTGTAACATCAGCATTGAGTTCGCATAATTTATTTACAACAAATCTTCCAATTAATCCTGTTCCACCTGTAACTAAAACTTTTTTGTTTTCAAAAAAATTTACATGGTCTTTTAAATTCATATATTTTTAATATTATTTATCATTATAAAAATCACCGTGCTCAATAAAAAGATAAGAATAGCAATTTTTATCATCATAAGCTTTTTTAAATGAGGTAAATATATTTTCTGATTTATTTAAAAATATCACTTTTACTTCATTTAACATCTGTTTAATTTCTTTTGTATAATCTTGCGTGTGCTGTGGTCCACCATCAAGAGGATTTTTTGATCCTATAGAAGTTCTAATTATTACCTTTGGCCTCATTTCACCTCTAGACATCTGTCTAATTTTATCCAAATGATTTACAAGCTGATTCATAGCACAAATTAAAAAATCAAATCTAGGAAAACAAGTGATCACAACATGGCCATTTAATGCCATTCCAATTGACATCCCCATTTGAACATCTTCAAAAACTGGTAATTCAACTTTTTTTTTAGCAGGTACACCAACCAAGGTATTATAAATGGCATTGCCAGAATAGGAAACTGATTGTCCTAAAAAAATGGTATCCTTTTTTTTTCCCAAATAAGACATCGATTTAACTAGTTCACTTTTATATTTCATTAGAATAAAACCCATCCTCCAGTACCATGGTGTGGATACTTTCTTTTGTACTTATAATAAAATACATTTTTTGGTGTCTTACTTTTTTTTCCCCAAACCTTATCGGTAGGACTATTTGTGCTCATATTATTATCTTCAACAACAAATTTAATTGGTAATTTCATATTTTTAGAAAATTTATAACACTCGTGAAAAACTCCTGTTTCAAAAGTCATATCACCAATAAAAACCCAAACTTTAGTTTTTTGTTTTTTCAACTTAATTGATTTGGCTACACCTAATGCTATAGGAAGAATTCCTCCCACAATTGCGGAAGAATAAAATTTATGTTTTATACTATTTATACCCATGCTCCTTCCTTTTATTATTTCCTTTTTAAGCCACTCCTTTGGTATACCTTTGAGAAGTGCATGGTAGTGGTTTCTCCATGTTGAAAAAACCCAGTCATTTTTTTTTATTTTTTTAAATATTTTGATTAAATGTTCTTCATTGTTTCCAGACAGATGAATAGGTGCCCGTATTTTTCCAGACTCATAAATCTTTTTTATTTCTTCTTCAAAATTTATTAATTGATTTTTATTAAACATAAAAAATTATCTATCTAAAAAATTTTTTGACTTAACTCTTTTTCTCCAATAATTAAGCAAATCTTGCATTGTCTGTTTAAATGTTATTTTTGGCCTCCAACCAGTTGCTTTATAAAACTTAGTTGTATCTGGTATTTGTAAATCAGCATCAATTGGTCTTAATCTAGCCCGATCAGTAATAATTTTAATTTTTTTTGATGTAGATAAAGAGATTAAATACTTCAACATTTCGCCAACTGTGCATGAATAATTTCCTCCAATATTATATATTTCTCCTGGTTTAGGATTTTTTGTTAAAAGTAAGTAATAGGCGTTTACTGCATCTCTTACATCAGCAAAAGTTCTCAAAGATTTTAAATTTCCAACTTTTACAACTGGTTTGATTTTTTTTGCTTCAATCATTGCAATTTGTTTTGCAAATGAAGATTCAGCAAAAACATCTCCTCTTCTTGGACCTGTGTGTGTAAACATTCTTGTAGTTAACACTTTTAAATTGAAAGCTTCATAAAAATATTTTCCAACCATATCTGTGCCAACTTTCGAAATTGCGTAGGGAGATGCTGGATGATAATTACAATTTTCATTGATTGGTAAATTCTCTTTTTTTACTTTACCAAAGACTTCTGATGAAGAACATACATGTATAAAAGGGTTTAGTTTTAAAAATTTTATCGCGTTAAGTAAATTATATGTTCCTATAAAATTAGTGTTAAAAGTTGAGTTAGCTTCCTCAAAACTCGATTTAGGAAAACTTTGAGCAGCCAAATGAAAAACATAATTAGGTTTTGATTTTTTTAAAGCATAAATCAATGAACTATAGTCATTCAGGTCTGCACTTATAAATTTTATTCTTGAATTTTTACTATTTGCTTTATGAAGAAGATGTTCAATATTATCTAAAGGACTCCTCCATCTGCATAAACCATAAATTTCCCAATTTGTTTTTTTTAATATTAGATCTACCAAATGAGAACCTACCATTCCAGTAATTCCAGTAATTAAAACTTTTTTTTTCATATTTGCAGAATTTGTTATTAGTTATAATTATTATATTGTATATGATCTTTTTTAAATTAATCAAACTATATAAAGTCAAATTTAATGAATATAAATAGTACTATTTTAGCAAAACTATTCAAAACAAACATTTCAGAAATTAATAAATATTGTTCTAAAAATTTAAGAAAACAAATAAAATTTTCATATCCTAATAAAGAAGAAAGTAATAATCTTGTTATTG
>MDSZ01252656.1_pt1 | contig 11529 bp, 11 predicted proteins | sample 811201 | NCBI WGS metagenome assembly MDSZ01 (sample SAMN05326647, study PRJNA326480) | marine metagenome | isolation source: seawater | place: Indian Ocean: North | collected 2010 | reverse complement strand
GAGCCTCAAAAACATACAGTCTTTAGGGTAAAGTGTCCTAAACATATTCCTGAAATGCCGTTAACTGGTGATTTAACCACAGGTGTATACTGGAGACCTGAAGGAAAAGAATATTTAGCTGGATCTCCAAAATCTATATTTGACGCTAAAGATCTAGAACCTGCATGGGAAGATTTTGAGGAAATTGTTTGGCCAGCACTTGCTAAAAGAATTCCTGCATTTGAGGAACTTAAATTGACAGGAGGTTGGGCAGGATATTACGATTGTAACAGGCTTGATAATAACGCAGTGGTAGGCAAGCATCCTAAATTTGAAAACGTCTATTTAGCAACAGGATTTACGGGCAGAGGATTAATGCAAGCACCAGGTATCGGAAGAGCTTTAACAGAGTTAATAACTACTGGTTCATATCAATCTATAGATATTTCAAACATGGCTGTAGAAAGAGTTCTGGGAAAAAAAGCACGTCCAGAACCTTATGTTCTCTAATTAATTTGTGATAAAAAAAAATATATTCCATTTAATTCTAACTGTTTTTTTTACACTTTTATTTGGTTTACTTATTTATAAGCAAATCATTTATCCAACAATTATTCCTATGGTAATAAATGGTGGAGCAAGTCTTTTTGCAGATTGGACAGTAATTCTGAATGCTAATGATTGTCTTCAAAAAGGATATGATGTTTTTTTAGAAAATCCATGTGATCATTGGAATAGAAAACATGTTTATGGAAATTTACTTTTAAACATACCTTTCATTAAAATTTTTCCAAAATTTTATTATTTTTATTTTCCGATACTAGTAAATATCTTATTTATATATACAATTACGTATTGTTTGTTCAATTTAGATGAGAAAAGAACGTTTCCATTTTTATTAATTTTAATATTTAGTATTCCTGTTTTACTTGGTATCGAAAGAAGTAATAACGATCTGCTGATATTTATTTTTATGTTTTTAATATGTAAATTCAGAAACTTATTTTTAGATTATGTTTTGATAGTAATTTCATCAATTTCAAAGTTTTATCCTATTCTTTTATCTTTAAAATTTTTATTTGGTAGCAATAACAAAAAAATTTTTCTAAATTTTTTTGTTATCGTTTCTCTTTTTGTAATTTTTTTTGTTGTTGAATTTGAAGATTTAAATAAAATTTTTCAAAATACCAAACAGTTTACAGGCTATGGCTTTGGGTTATATGAGTTTTCTTTATCAGGATTTGTAAAATTTATGAGTCTTTTAAATATTAATTTTTATGGGACTGATTTTAATTGGATAAAATATGTTTATATATTTTTTTTTATTTTGTTGCCAATTATTTTATTTTTATATCTTAACAATTCAAAAATAAATCAAATCTTTATATCCTCTGATTTCTCATTAACTGACAATTTTGAAAACAAAATTTACTTCTTATCTTCTTCTGTATTGTTATTTTGCTACATCACATTCTCAAATTTTATCTATAGAGAAATATTTTTTATAGGGTTAATACCTGCTATTTTACTTTATAGAAGATCAATTAATAATAATATATTGAATTTTTTTTTCATTTTATTAGTAATCAAATTTTTTATAACAACAATATTCGTTTATTTTTATCAAAATAATATATTTCTTGCTCTAAACCCTTTTATGATTATTTTGAAACATACTCTTGATTTTTTATTGATTGCTCTAATTCTAAGACTTTATCTGAATATTATTTTGTTTTTTTTAAGAAAAATTTCAATTTAAAATTTTAAGTTCCACAATAAGTAACATATTTTTCATTACTATTTGAAGACAACTGGTAATTGCTAATGTTGTTAGTATTTGTGTATGGTGTATTCAAAACTTTTAATAAATTTTTAATTGGTTCTAAGTCATTTTCTTCAGCAGCTAACAAAGCTTCTTCAACTTTATGGTTTCTTGGAATAATTAAAGGATTTGCTTTTCTCATAATTTCAAGAGATTTTTCTGGAAGCCTTTCCTCATTTGATAATCTTGTTAACCACCTTTTTTTCCAATCAATAAATTCATTATCCATAAAAATATTATTTTTATGAAAATCAAATTTCATTAAGTGACAGAAAGTATTTGTATAATCAGCTTTTCTTTTATGCATCCATGTGAGTAAATCTAATATTAGATACTTATCTCTTCCATCTGAGTTAAAAATACCCAATTTTTCTCTCATCATATTGATCCATTTGTCCTCATAAATCTTTTCGAATGAGTCTATTACTTGAGATGCTATTTTTACTGCTTTCTTTTCGTCTTTATCAATAAGAGGAATTAAGCACTCAGCAAACCTAGCTAAGTTCCATTTTGTTATGACAGGTTGATTGCAATAAGCATATCTGCCCATTTGATCTATTGAGCTGAATACAGTTTTTGGATCATAAGTATCCATAAAAGCGCAAGGGCCATAATCTATGGTCTCACCTGATACGGTCATATTATCAGTATTCATAACACCATGAACAAAACCAACACGCATCCAGTTTACTACTAAACTGCATTGTTTATTTAATAAAAGTTTTAATAATTCTAAAACTTTATTCTCTGAATTTATTATTTCAGGATAATGTCTTTTAATTGTATAATTTAATAAAGTTTTTAATTCATCATCTTTTTGTCTTGCAGCAATATATTGAAAAGTTCCAACTCTTATATGGCTAGAGGCAACTCTAGTAAGTATTGCTCCCTGCAAATTTTTTTCTCTAATTATATCTTCACCAGTTTTCACAACAGCTAAACTTCTCGTAGTAGGAATTTTTAAAGCATTCATTGCCTCACTTATTATATATTCCCTTAGCATTGGACCTAATGCCGCTCGTCCATCACCATTTCTTGAAAATGCTGTTTTACCTGACCCCTTGAATTGAATATCATATTTTTTATTTGATTTAGTTGTGTGTTCACCAATTAAAACAGCCCTACCGTCACCAAGCATTGTGAAGTGTCCAAATTGATGACCTGCGTAAGCTTGGGCAATTGAATTACTTCCTTCTGGTAATAAATTTCCAGAAAAAATTTTAGATAATTCTTTAGTACTTACCTTTGAAAAATCTAAATCTAATGATGTCGCCAATTCGGCATTAAACAAAATCAATTTAGGATTTTCTACAGGAATTGGATTTATATCTTCTTTAAAAGATTTTGATAAATTAAAATAAGTATTGTTAAAATTCCAATTTATTTTATTCATAAAAAAGCGATTTATAATAATATAAACCGCTTTTTTTTAAATTTTAAATTTATTTTTTCTTATATTTAGCTGCTTCCTCTGAACCACCAGTTGCAGAGCCTTTACTATATGAATGAGCACCCATACCAGCTAATTGACCATCTTTTACAATAAGATATTGATTTCTGATCTCTTTTCCCTCAAAGAAACACTCCAATATTTCTCGTACACCATCTGCATATCTTGCTTGTGCTGTCAAAGATGTTCCTGATGTATGAGGTGTCATGCCATGGTTGGGCATAGTTCTCCAAACATGATCATTAGGCGCTGGTTGAGGAAACCACACATCTCCAGCATAACCACTTAATTGACCACTTTTCAATGCTTTTGCTATTGCTTCTCGATTACAGATTTTTCCTCTTGCTGTATTCACAATATAAGCTCCTTTTTTCATTTTGCTTATCATTGCTTCATCAAATAGGTTTTCTGTCTCCGGATGAAGTGGACAATTAATAGTCACCACATCACAAACTTTAACCATTGACTCGACAGACTCGTGAAAGGTAAGATTTAGTTCTTTCTCAACAGCATCAGGCAGTTTATGTCTGTCAAAATAATGTAAATGAACATCAAATGGTTTCATTTTTCTTAATGCATCTAATCCAATTCTACCTGCTGCAACAGTTCCAATATGCATACCTTCAACGTCGTATGATCTTTGAACAGCATCAGCAATATTCCAACCACCTTCATTAACAATTCTATGTTGATTATGATAATCTCTCACCATAGAAACAATCATCATAACAATATGCTCAGCTACAGATCTAGAGTTACAGTAAGTTACCTCTACAACATCAATTTTATTATCCATTGCTGCTTGTAAATCAACATGATCTGAACCAATACCTGCTGTAATTGCCATTTTAAGATTTTTAGCTTTTGAGATTCTCTCTTTTGTTAAATAATATGGAAAGAATGGTTGAGAAATTACAATGTCAGCATCAACGATATGTTTATCAGCCTCACATCCATCGCCATCTTTACTATTAGTCACAATCAATTCATGTCCGTTACTTTCTAAAAATTTTCTTAATCCAAGCTCACCAGATACACAGCCTAGCAATTGTCCTGGTGTATAGTCTCTACCTTTAGGTGAAGGCAACGTCATACCATCAGGGTATTTTTCTATTTTTGGTAATTCAGAAAGTGCATATGATTTTGGCATCCCGCCTTTTGGATCATCATACAAAATGCATAATATTTTCATTTATTCTCCTGTAAATTATAAAATTTATTTAAGTCATCTAACATTATTTTTAAGGTCCTAGCAAATGAATTATTTTTTATTTGGGTACGATTTTTTTAAAATAAATCGGTTAGTAAATATTGCAGATATGATAATTATTATAGAACCAGTTATTACAGGGCTAAATAAGTAATCATATGATACACTACCCACAATGACTATAATTGGGTTTCCACCAGCTGGAGGGTGAGTGACATTTAATATAATCATTAAACTGACCCCTAAACCTACAGCCAAAGGAATTGTCACAAAAATAGGTAACGCCACAAAGTGTAACACAATCAAACCAACTATTGAAGTTACTAGGTGACCAAAAAATACATTTTTTGGTTGTGCAAAAGGGCTTTCGGGGTAACCATAAAGTAAAACCATAGATGAACCAAATGAAGCAAGTAAAAAAATTCCCAATTCTGTTTTGTAAGTTAAGAATGTTAGAATTCCTATTGTAATAATAGAAAATACTCCTGCTAAAATAGATTGTTTCGAATTTCCCATAATTTATATTGATACTATCTTTTGAAGTGCTTTAAAAGGCAATAATATACAATCTTTTTTAGAATGATTTTTTTTTTTTAAATATCTTTTTTAAAACTAACCATTTTTTTTCAGTTATTTCAAAATTTCCACCAAAGTATAATTTTACATCATCACATAATTCATTTAATTTATTTTTTTTTTTATTAATTGAAATTTTTGACAATAAACTCGCAGATGCCTTGCAATAAATACAGGAATTACCCTGGTAACCGAAGTCTACTATTTTTTCTTCTTTTATTATCAATTTAATTTGAATTTCATCTCCGCATAATGAATTTTTAAGTTTGGAAAAATGTGTATGATTTTTAATATTCTTATTATTATCAATATCTGAAGCTATTTTTAATATTTCTAAATCCATCAGAATTTTTATACACTTAATTGTTAGCAAAATGAATACAACTCAAAATAGTAAATTTATATATAGAGATCTAATTTTTGTTGTAGTTAAAACTATTTAGAATTAAATATGCATTATGGTTGAACTTAAAAATGAAAAAATTGCTATACCTGTTGTTTTATTCGCTGGTCTTTTGTGGTCATTTGGGCCACTTGTAGTAAGACATATGGATAATCCTCAATTGGTTCCTTGGCAATATATTTTTGGACGAGGTTTAACTATTTTTATCATATTAAATTTTTATTTATATTTTGAAGAAGGAATAAATTTTTATAAAAATTATAAAAAGATTGGTAAATCAGGTATAATCGGTGGCTGTGGTTTAGGCGTAGCAATGATTTCTTTCATATATTCTATTACCAACACAACTGCAGCAATTACTTTATTGTGTTTAGCAGCTATGCCTTTTTTTACAGCAATACTAGCTTATCTTTTTTTGAAAGAAAAAATTTCTTATAATGTTTGGATATCTATTTTTTTGGCTGCCATAGGAATTATTATTATGGCTATTAGTAACAATGAGAAAAATACTATTATAGGATTTCTTTTTGGCGTTATATCATCTATAGGTTTTTCGGTTTTTTCAGTGACACTTAGGTGGCGGAAAGAAACACCAAAATTTACTACTGTTGCAATAGCAGGATTATTTTGCTTTGTTTTTGCAGCAATTATTCTTTTAGTCACGAAACAATCTTTTTTTTCAACAAGTTACAACAGTTCAATGTTTTCGTTGCATGGAATATTGGTATGTTTTGGATTAATCTTATATTCTATAGGATCAAAAGCTATACCAGCTGCAGAACTTACTTTATTGTCTTTAACAGAAGTTATAGGTGGAATTTTTTGGGTCTGGCTGCCAATTTTTGGAATTAATGAAATCCCATCAACAAATACCATCATAGGAGGTTTTTTTCTTTTTATATCACTAGTCTACTATAGCCTTATCATGAGATGGAACAAAAGACATATAGCTCTTAATTAACATAAATGACTAAAGAAAAAATAATAGTAAATAGTTGGAATGAATGGGATCCTTTAAAACATGTAATAATTGGAAGAGCAGATGGTTGTTGTATACCCGCACCTGAGCCAGCACTTGATGCAAAGGTACCTGAGGACTCAGATATGCGAGGTCAATTTGGACCAAGAACAAAAGATAGTGTTGATAAAGCTAATCAACTTTTAGATGATTTTTCAAATATTTTAAAAAATAGAGGAATCAAAGTGGATAGACCAACTCCAATTAATTTTAATCAAAAAACTTCGACACCTGATTGGGAAGTAGAAACCATGTTTGGTTGTATGCCGCCTAGAGATGTATTACTTACAGTAGGTAATGAGATTTTAGAAGCCACGATGAGTTATAGATGCAGATGGTTTGAATATTTAAATTATCGACCTTTAATTAAGAAGTATTATGATAATGATCCAAATATGAAACATGAGTCTGCACCTAAACCTAGATTAACTGATGCTGATTACAGAAAGGATTATTTATCAGATAAAATTGGTATCCAAAAAAGATTGGAATGGACTGAAAAAAAATATTTTGTTACTACAGAGGAGGAACCACTTTTTGATGCTGCAGATGTTTTACGATTTGGAAAAGATTTGATTGTACAACATGGATTTACAACAAATTTAAAGGGTATTGACTGGTTAAGACGACATTATAAGAATCATAGAATTCATGCGGTAAATTTTCCTGGTGATCCTTATCCAATTCATATTGACGCTACGTTTACACCAATTAGAGAAGGATTGATTATAAACAATCCTCAAAGAAAGCTTCCAAAAGAGCAAAGAAAATTATTTGAAAAAAATGACTGGGAAATAATTGATGCCGCTCAACCAGCTCATAATAATCCTCCACCACTTTGCTACTCGTCTGTATGGCTATCAATGAATGTACTAGTTTTGGATCCTAAAACAGTTTGTGTTGAAAAAAGTGAAAAATATCAGGCTGATCAGCTGGACAAACTTGGACTTGAGGTTGTACCAGTAGAATTGAGAGATGCTTATGCGTTTGGAGGTGGATTACACTGCTCTACTGCAGATGTTTATAGAGAAGGCAAATTAAAAGATTATTTTCCAAATCAATAATTACAAAAATTTTCTAAATTCTTTAAATTTTTTTTCTCTTTGTTTAGACAAAGGGATACCAGGTCATTTTTAATGTTCTTTTGTTTTATCAACATCAAAACTTTCAAGTCTTGATTTAAAGTTATTATCAATTTGAGATTGATTTTCCTCTAATGATTTAAGTTTTTCTAATTCTTTTTGTCTTAGTTTTTGTTCTCTTAAATTATCTCTATGTTCTTTTGCTTTCTGCTCTTTATCAAATTTTTCTTCCCACTCTTTAATTTTGATATATTCTAATTGTTTTTGCTTTTCTTCTTCCTCTTTAATTAACTTCAAAGCTCTTTCCTTACGTCTTTTTTCTTTTAATTCAAGTCTCTTCTGTTCTTCCTCTCTTACTTTTAAATCTATTTCTTTTCTATTTTGCTCTTCTTCTTTTAATCTAAGAATATTTTCTTTATCTCTTAAATCATTTGTCATTAAGATTAAATTTTCATCTTTTTTCACTAATCTTTCATTTTCAATTTTCAGTTTTTCTTCTCTAATTTTTAATTCTCTCTCTTTTATTCTCAGTTCTTCTTCTTTAATCTTTAATTTGTTATCCTCTTTCTTCAATTTTTCTTCAAAGACTTTAAGCTCTTTCTTTTCTTTAATAAGTTCATTATTCTCTTGAAGCTTTTTAAGTTTTATCTCTTTAATTTTTTTTAACTCCTGATTTTTCTTAAAGTTTTGTATTGCGTTACTTAATGATTTTGTTGTGATATTTGCTATATTTGCAAAACCATTAGTTTTAACACGTGATTTTTTTCTTTGTCTAAATTTTGTAATCTTTTTCTTAACCATAATTTTTTTTTAAAAAACCTATATGAACAAAGATTCGAGCTGTATTCAATATTTTATGACAAAAAAAATTTATCTCGGTGATTATTTTGAGTTTCAACCTGTGAGTGATTATTCATAAATTAACCGTTAAATTTAAAGAATTTTTTTGCAATCAAGTATTCAAAGGATTAATAAAACTAAGTGAAAAAATTTACTAAATTAATAATTGCATGTGACGGTGAGTCTGCCAGTGGCAAGAGCACTGCCGCAAAATTAATTTCAAAAAGGTATGGTCTTTTTTTAATTAACTCAGGATTGTTATATAGGTATGCTAGTAAACTTGTAATAAAACATAAACCAAAAAATCTTGAAAAATTTTTAGTTAAAAAATTTAAGAATGTTTCATATGGATATATTTCTAAACAATATTTACACTCAGAAAAAATAAGTAGTCATGTTGGTCAATTAGCGAAAGATAAAAAAGTAAGAAAAATAATAAATAATTTTCAAGTTAAGATAATAAAAAATACAAAAAAAATTTGTGTTGAAGGAAGAGATATTGCAAGTAAAATTTTAGCTACAAAACCAAAGTATGATTTAGCATTTTATTTTAAATGTAAAATAGATATAGCCAGTCGTAGAAGATGGTTAGAGATTAAAAAAAAGGTTCCCTTAAAAGATGTAAAAAAATCATTAATTAAAAGAACAAAAATGGATAAAAGAAGAAAAAATAGCCCTTTAATTATGGTAAAAGATGCAATTTTAATAAAAACAGACTCATTATCTAAAAAACAAGTTTTATCGAAAATGAGTAAATATGTTGATAGTTTGAATTAATTAGTTTTATATTCCTCTTTAACAGGTTCATCAATTGGTTCAGTAGTTGGATTCAACTCTATACCAGCCGGCGTTATGGTTTGTGGCATTGCAACAAATTGCGAGTCTGGATTATCATTGGTAGGTCTAATACTCATCCTATAAATTCCAAATATTCCAATTATTGAATGGAAAAAAAATAGAAAAATAAAAAAACCATTTGAGCCAACTAAATCCATAAAAATTGAACATAAAAAAGGCCCACTCATTGCTCCGAGGCCAAATAAAAATTGAAGTCCTGCTCCTGCAGCGACAAATTTTTCTTTTGGGATATAATCATTAGTGTGAGCTAAGATAAGAGAAAACATTGGTAAACTACAAAATGAAAAAAGTATAAAAGAGATATAAAACAATGTTTTGCTTGTAGCTAGTCCATCAGGTAAATACATCTGTCTTGAAACAATAATAGAGAGGATAGCAAAAACCGCTGCACCAAAAGAAGAAAAAACTATTACTTTTCTTCGATCGTATAAGTCAGATATTTTACCAACAGGAAATTGAGCTATAGATCCAGAAATAGCTAATAAAAATGTCACAATATATATTTCTAGAATAGTAAAATTCATTGATGTTGCATACACTGCTAATAATGTAAACAATGCTGACTGAATTGTACCATAAAAAAAAGAACTCACCATACCAAATGGAGATGAAGTGTATAATTCTCTTAAAGACATAGCTTTTATTCTTTTAAAAGTTGGAGGTTTTTTTTTGGTTAGTAAAATAGGAATTAACGCTGCAGATGTAATAACAGAGATTAGTATGAAAGGCTGAAAGTTTGTTGGAGCACTAAAGTTTAATAAAAACATTCCTATACCCATAGATCCATATAAAACAACCATATAGACTGATAAAACACTTCCTCTATTCTTATTACTTGATCTATCATTAAGCCAACTTTCAGCGACCGTGTATATACACACCATACTGATCCCAGTAAAAAGTCTTAACAAGAACCAAATAAATGGATGTATCAATATTGAGTGCATTAATATAATTAATGAAGCCAATGATGCGAAAGCAGCAAAAACTCTTATATGTCCGACCCTTGAAATAATAATTGGAATAGTAGCTGCACCTATAAAATATCCGACAAAGTAGCCTGACATCATGAAACCAGTAGCTGTTAAACTAAATTCTTCTTGAACAGCTCTTACTCCAAGAAGAGAACCTTGAAATCCATAAGCCATCATTATGAACCCCATTCCTAAAAATAATGCCCAAGAATTTTTTAAAACCTTATCCATAAAATCGTGCTATTATCTGCCATCTATAAGTAAATCAAGACTTAATTGTGACAATGATTAAGATTTTTTTAATTTTAAAAATGAGTGAACTGCAATTGTGATGACTATAACAGCTCCTCCTAAAAGTGTTTCAATACTAGGCTGTTCTTTTATTATTAACCAAACCCATATTGGCCCTATAATTGTTTCTAAAAGAAAGAAAAGATTTACCTCAGCAGCCGTTATAAATCTTGGGGCAATAGTTACTAAAACAAATGGTATAGCAACACAAATAATACACATCAAAGGCACTATAATTAAGTCTTTGTCTATTAATGTAAAACTTTCAATGAAAAACAAGGCAAAAGAAGCAACAAATAGTTTTCCAATAACTGCAGCAGGAACTAGATTTTTAGACTTTGCAGATCTAATTGTAATTGCTCCTACGGCAAGGCCAATTGCAGTAATAAATCCTAAAATATCTCCATAAAAATTACCAAGTTTAAGAGAGTCAAAAAATATAAAAATAATAGCAGTAAAGGTAACTATTATAGAAATCCATGTTTTTTTGTCAGGAAATTCTTTCAAAAAAATCGCACCCAATATAGCTGATAACATTGGTGCAGTTGCTATCATTACAAGTGTATTTGCTACATTAGTATTTTGAATTGAAACTACAAAAGTAATATTTGTAATACTGAATGTGGCTACATATATAATACCATGGTAACCACTATTAAAAAGAATATTAAAAAAATTTAATTTATAAATTATTAACATACCTAAAAAAACAGTTATAAATGGAATTATTCCTCTATAGAAAACAAGGCCCCATGTATCAATATTTGAAAGTCTGATGAATAAAGAGTCAGGCGTAATAAACATTACGGCCACAAAAGCAAGCAATGACCCTTTTTGTTGGTCTGTTAAATCTTTCATGCTTTTAATTCTTTCCAAAAAGTTTCAGCAAGATTAATTTTTGAAATATCAAATAAAGTTTTTAAACCAGTGGGAGATGTAATATTTATATCTCCATTAAGTTTTTGATCAACAAAATCAATTCCAGCAAAATAAATTTGCTCTTTTTTCAAATCTTTTGCAATAATT
>MDSZ01266688.1_pt1 | contig 11530 bp, 14 predicted proteins | sample 811201 | NCBI WGS metagenome assembly MDSZ01 (sample SAMN05326647, study PRJNA326480) | marine metagenome | isolation source: seawater | place: Indian Ocean: North | collected 2010 | reverse complement strand
GAAATAATTTATATTGAGTATATTTAATTAAAAGAATTAATGTCAGAAAAAAAAACTAATAGAAGAGATTTCTTATTTACAGCTACTTATGCTGTGGGGGCTGTAGGAGTGGGTGCAACTATTTGGCCAATGATTGATCAAATGAATCCAGATGCATCTGTAAAAGCTCTGGCAAGTACTGAAGTAGACGTAAGCACTGTTAATCCGGGAAAAACTATAACTGTCCTATGGAGAGGTAAACCAGTTTTTATTCGAAGAAGAACTCAAGATGAAATTGATGAAGCAAGATCTGTTAATTTAGAAGATTTAAAGCATCCTGAAAAAGATGAGGATAGAGCAAGAAATCCAGAGTGGCTTGTTATGCTTGGAGTCTGCACTCATTTAGGTTGTGTCCCGTTAGATCAAAAAGGTGATTTTAACGGATGGTTTTGTCCTTGTCATGGATCGCATTATGACACGTCAGGAAGAATTCGAAAAGGTCCTGCGCCTACAAACATGGAAATTCCTAAATATGAATTTGTTAATGCTAATACAATTAAAATTGGATAAATTTTATGAGTGAACACGAATATAACCCTAAGTCGAAATTTGGAAAATGGTTTAATGACCGTTTGCCTTTACTTACACTTGCAAATCACTTAACAGATTATCCAACTCCAAAAAACTTAAATTATTGGTGGACATTTGGAGGAATTTTAACATTTTGTTTAATTACACAAATAGTTACAGGATTGGTTTTAGCAATGCACTATATTGCTCACGCTGATATGGCTTTTGATAGTGTTGAACACATAATGAGAGATGTAAATTATGGTTGGTTAATTAGATACATACACGCAAACGGAGCATCAATGTTTTTTTTAGCAGTTTATATTCATATTTTTAGATCGTTGTTTTATGGTTCTTATAAAGCCCCTCGAGAAATAATATGGATTATAGGTATCATAATCTATTTATTAATGATGGCAGCTGCATTTATGGGCTATGTGCTACCATGGGGACAAATGAGTTTCTGGGGCGCTACTGTAATTACGAATTTATTTAGCGCAATTCCTTTAGTAGGTGAAGGAATTGTTACTTGGTTATGGGGTGGTTATTCAGTAGATAATCCTACTCTAACAAGATTTTTTACACTTCATTATCTAATTCCATTTTTGATTTTAGGACTAGTCGTTCTTCACATTTGGGCATTACATGTACCTGGGAATAATAATCCAGTAGGTATTGATATAAAAAAACCATCAAAAGATACAGTGCCTTTTCACCCATATATTGTGATTAAAGATGGCTTTGCCTTGTTGATGTTTATGATTGTTTTTGCATTCTTTGTTTTTTATACACCAAACATTTTAGGTCACGCAGATAATTATATTGAAGCTGATCCATTGGTGACACCTGCACACATTGTTCCTGAATGGTACTTATTACCTTTTTATGCAATTCTTAGATCAGTTCCCGATAAACTTTTAGGTGTGGTTGCTATGTTATCTGCAATTTTTATTTTAGCAGCTCTTCCATGGTTAGACACATCTAAAATAAGATCTGCAGTATTTAGACCATTGTATAGACAATTTTATTGGATACTTGTCGCTGATGTATTAATTTTGGGTTATGTTGGAGCGATGCCAGCCGAAGGTTTATATTTATTAATAGCAAGAGTTGCTACAACATATTATTTCTTACATTTTTTAGTAATATTACCAATATTAGGGCTCAAAGAAAAAACTCTTCCTATACCTTTAAGTATCACTGAACCAGTCTTAGGTGGGACTCCAAATTTAGCTTCAGTAAAAAAGCAGGAAAGTTTTACAAATAAGTGAAAAATTTTTTTAGAATATCATTCTTAATAATATTATTTATTGGACTTCAATATAACTCGAATGCAGCTGAAAAAGTTGATTATTTAAAAACTGAATGGAGTTTTAAAGGCCTATTTGGTAAATTTGACAGAGGTTCACTACAGAGAGGATACCAAGTATATACTGAAGTGTGTTCATCTTGCCACTCTATGAAATACTTGAGTTATAGAAATTTAGCAGAAAAAGGTGGGCCAGAATTTACTGAAGCACAAGCAAAAGCAATCGCTGCGTCCTTTGAGGTAAAAGATGGACCTAATGCAGATGGTGAAATGTTTACAAGACCAGGAAAATTATCTGATAAATTTGTTATGCCATATGAAAATGTTAAAGCTGCTCAAGCAGCAAATGGTGGTGCCTATCCTCCAGATATGTCAGTCTTGGTAAAAGCTAGGGGTGGGGGAGTAGATTATATATATTCTCTTCTTCAAGGATATGAAGATCCTCCTGCTGATGTAACTTTAGATGATGGTGTTTATTATAACAAATTTATGTATGGTAATAAAATTAAAATGGCCAATCAATTGTCTGATGGATTAGTTCAATATGCTGATGGAACAAATGCAACAGTTGAACAAATGTCAAAAGATGTAACAACGTTTTTGATGTGGGCAGCAGAACCACATCTAGAAGCCAGACATCAAATGGGTTTCAAGGCAATAGTGTATTTGATAATTCTTACAATCTTAGTTTATTTTAGTATGAAAAGGATTTGGTCACGTATTGAAACGGAAGTTTAATACATCTCCATCTTTAACAATATAGTCTTTTCCCTCTAATCTCATTTTTCCATTTGTCTTCGAATTTATCCATCCATCGTGAGCAATAAAATCATCATAAGAAATCGTTTCAGCTCTAATAAAGCCTTTTTCAAAATCACTATGTATTTCGCCAGCAGCTTTGGGCGCTGTACAATTTTTTTGAATAGTCCATGCTCTTGTTTCTTCAGGTCCAGATGTAAAGTAAGTATCTAACTCAAGAATTTCATAGCCCTTTTTAATTAATATATTCAATCCAGTGTCTTTTAAGCCTATCATTTCCATATAATTTTTTTTTTCTTTTATATCTAATTCATTTATTTGATTTTCTATGTCTGCTGAAATTGTAATTGTATTTTCTTCTCCAAATTTCCCAATAAATGATTTTGTATGGTTGTTGCCTTCTGAAATACTTTGTTCATCTACATTACAAACAAATATTTTAGGTTTTAAACTTAGTAATCCACTTTGATTAATTTGTTTTTTGGTAAATTTTTTTTTCAAAATTGAAATATCTTTATTATTATTTATGTAATCTTTAGCCATTTCAAGTATTTTTAATTGTTCATCATCGATATTTTTTTTATTACTTTTTTCAAGTCTTTTTTGAATAGACTCGAGGTCTGCAAGCATCATTTCAGTTTCAATAGTTTCAAGATCTCTAATAGGATCAACAGTTGAATTAACATTCTGAATATCATCAGACTCAAAACATCTTACCATGTGTATAATTGCGTCTACTTCCCTAATATGTGATAAAAATTTATTACCTAAGCCTTCACCTTTAGATGCACCTTTTACTAAGCCAGCAATATCTACAAAAGATATTGTTGTATGAATAATTTTTTTTGATTTTGAAATTTTTGCTAAATTTTTTAATCTATCATCTGGAACTGGTACAATTCCTATGTTTGGTTCAATAGTGCAAAATGGAAAATTAGCAGCTTGTGCTTTACTTGAGTTGGTCAAAGCATTAAACATGGTAGATTTACCAACGTTAGGCAATCCTACAATTCCACACTTAAAACTCATTATTTGTTATTAACAGTACTAGAGAAAAGATCTAATTTTTTCTTAACCAAAATGTCAATTGATTCTGTTATATTATTTGTAACTTTTTCTAATTTTATCACTTCATCCTCATCAAAGTTTTGAAGAACATAATCAGCGACTTCAATATTATTTTTTGGTTTTCCAATTCCAATTCTTACACGAGAATATTCTTTTCCGATAAATTTATCTATTGACTCGATACCATTATGTCCAGCACTTGAGCCACTAAATTTTGCTTTAATCTTTCCAAACTCAATATCAAGGTCATCATGAAAGACAATTACATCTTCAGCATCAATCTTAAAATATTCAATTAATTCTCTTATACAAATACCTGAATTATTCATAAAGGTAAGAGGTTTTATGGCATATATTTTTTTGCTTGAAATTTCACCTGTGGTTAGAAGTCCTTTAAATTTAGGTTTTTGTTTAGATAAACTGAATTTTTTATTAATTGCATCTATAATTTTGAAACCAATATTGTGCCTATTGTTTTCGCTATTTGGAGTTGGATTTCCTAGACCTACTAATAATAACATAGATAATTTAGTGTAAATAAATATGGATTTTCAATTTTGATAAATTATTTTTTATCTGGTTTTTTTTCTTCACCAGGTTTTTTTTCTGGAGATTTTTTATCATCTCCCTCTTTTTTATCACCCTTCGACGCATCTGCTGTTGGTTTATCACCTTCTGCTGCTGCCTCTGCTCCTTCAGCTCCTTCCTCGCCTTCAGCCGCTTCAGCTTCTGCTGGTTTTTCTGGCTCTTTCATAACTGTAGGAGCAGCTAAAGTTGCAATTACAAAATCTCTCCCTTGAATCGTTGGGACTACATCTGAGTCTAATTTTACAGATGAAATTTTAAAACTTTCACCAATATCGACACCGTCAAGATTTATTGTTAAATTTTCAGGTATTTTTTCACTTGGACATTTTAATTCTACTTTTCTTCTAACTATGTTTAGAACTCCACCTCTTTTAAGACCTGGAGATTTTTCATGATTAATAAAATTTACAGGTACTTCAATTTTGATTTTAACACCTGGTAAGACTCTTAAGAAATCAACATGGGTAGGATCATCGCTTATGATATCGTATTTAACTTCTCTGGGTAATACATTCTGAGATTTACCATCAATATTCAATATAATTATGCTTGATAAAAAATTCTCTTTTTCAATTAAATTTTTTAAAAGTTTTTTTGAAATAGAAATTTTTTGATTTTGATCTTTTCCACCGTAAATAATTGCAGGAACATTCCCACTATCTCTAATGGCACTTAGTTGTCCTTTGGTAGAATTATTTCGAATATTAGCGTCTAATGAATTCATAAAACACAGTTTTTTACCCCATGATTGTAAATAATCAAGGTAATTATTTAAATAAATCTGATACTGAGGTAGAATTTGATATTCTTTTGATCGCTTCACCCATCAAGCCAGAAATTGGTAAAACTTCTATGTTTTTAACATTTTTAGTTTTTTCACGATTTTCGATTGTGTCTGTTATCACTAAATTCTTAATAACTGAATTTTTTATTTTTTTAACTGCATCTCCACTTAAAACACCATGGGTTATATAGACAAAAACTTCTTTTGCCCCTCTTTCTTTTAATGCTTTTGCAGCATTAACAATAGTTCCACCTGAGTCAATTATATCGTCCACTATGATACAAGTTTTATCTTTTACATCTCCAATGACATTCATAACTTGAGATTGACCAGGCTTTGGTCTTCTTTTATCAACAATTGCAAGACCAACGTTTAGAAGTTTTCCTAGTGCTCTCGCTCTTTCAGTTCCACCAACATCTGGAGCTACACATATCATTTTTTTACTTTTAATTTTTTTTCTTACATGTCTAGCAAATATTGGAGTTGCAAAAAGATTGTCTACAGGAATATCGAAGAAACCCTGAATCTGTCCAGCGTGAAGATCAACAGTTACAACTCTATCAGCCCCAGCTTTTGTAATTAAATTTGAAACTAGTTTAGCTGATATAGATGTTCTTGGTACAACTTTTCTATCTTGTCTTGCATAACCAAAATAAGGAATAACAGCAGTAATGTTTTTTGCAGAAGATCTTTTTAGTGCATCTATACATAACAGTAATTCCATAAGGTTATCATTAGCAGGAGACGAAATAGATTGAATGATAAAAATACTATTACCTCTTATATTTTCATTTATTTCTATATAAATTTCTCCATCAGCAAATTTTCTGATACTCGAATTTACTAGTTTAGATTTCAAATATTTAGCAATATTTTTACTTAAAACTTTATTGCTATTTCCAGTTAATAATTTCATGAAAAGTTTAATTAATCATAATTATTGAAATATTTCTACCATAATCATCATGTTTCAATTTTAAAGAGCGTCTTGCACTAAAAAAATTATTTTTTTTGATAAAAGTGTCGGAATTCTTCATACCAATATTTGTGATTTTGTTTAATTTTAGTTGAAATTTTACATAATTTGGTAAATCAAAGTAGATTATATCTTTTACATTTTTGAAAAAAATTTTATTATTTCTATTCTTCTTTAAAAATTTTTTTTTAAAATCTACCCTTACATTGTAATTTTTTTGTCCTATACAAGGACCTATAGCAGCAATAATATTTCTTTTTTTACATCCTCTTTTTATCATAAAATTGATTACATTATTAATTATTCCCTTAAAAGCACCCTTCCATCCAGCATGTATTGCTGCAATCATATTTTTTCGATTTTCGTATAATAATATAGGAACACAGTCAGCAGTTAACACTCCTATCGGAATATTTCTTTGATCAGTTATAATTGCATCAGCCTTAATTTTTTTTTTATTAAATTTAAAATTTTTATTTATATAAACAAATTTATCACTGTGAATTTGATTAAGTAGAAAAATATTTCCAGATTTTTTACTAATTTTATTTTTAACAATATTCAAATTTTTTTTTATATTATCTTGTTTATCATTTGAGCCTGGTCCACAATTTAAGCTTTTGTAAATGCCATTAGATTTTCCACCTTTTCTATTAAAAAAACCATGAACAATCTTCTTATGCTTAATTAACTTTTTAGATGTAATCAATTTTAAAATCCTAATTTAAATCTATTATTTATATTTTTTAAAAACATAACTTTAAATAAGTTACCCATCTCCTTCTTATCAATTAGTCTTTTTAGTCGATAGAAAGTGTCAGCTTTTTGCAAAAATTCTTGATTTTTAGATATAATTTCAGCTCTTTGTTTTATTCCTATTTTTATTAAAAAATTTCTTTGAGTTGTCAAATTAGTTTTCAAACCTATTTGTTTAATAAACTTTTTAAAAATATTAAAATTTATTTTATGAGTAATATCTACATTTCCAATTTCACTTAAAATATTGGCAAATTTATGATTTGATACTCCTTGCAAGGTATTTTTCATTTTCTCGCTTGTATATCCATAATCTATTATTAATAATCCACCGTTATTTTCTTTAATAATTTGAGATATTTTTTTTAGATAATTAAATCCAAGCTCAGAGAATTCAATAAAATTTTGTTTTTTTGATATTTTAAATTTGATTTTATTTTCAAATTTTTTTATATCAATTTTTTTTTCAAAAAAAAAAGGTCTCTTTATATTTTGAAGATTAACAAACTTTTCAAACCATAATTGATTTTTTTTGATGAATTGTTTAATTGCAATGGCGTCAAAAAATTCATTTGCAATGAATATGGATGGTTTTTTTTCAATTTTATTGATTTTTGAAATCCATTTTATTCGAGTTTTATATAATTTTTTTTTTTGTATCTTAATTAAGGTTGGGCTTTTTTCATGTATCATAAAATTGCATGATTTTAAAAAAATAGGAAAATTTTTAAAAGTTTCAATTAAAATCCTCATCATTTCACCATCACCAGCACCAAGCTCTATTAAGTTAAATTTTTTTGGAGAACCTAAACTTTGCCAAAAGCTTATTATCCAAATTGCAATCATTTCCGAAAAGAGTCTTGAGATATTTGGTGCAGTAATGAAATCACCCTTTTTACCAAAAGGATTTTTTTTCATATAATAACCAAATTTTTCATCGTAGAGTGAAAAATTTATAAACCGATCTAATGGTATACTATGTCTCTTTTTTAATTTCATATTTATTGTTAACTAAATAAATTCCAATAAGCAAAAATATAAGACAAATAATTTGACCCATTGTTAAATCAAAAATTAGATAACCTATTTGTTCATCTGGAACCCTAAAAAATTCAATTACAAATCTAAAAATTGAGTAAAATATTAAAAATAATCCTGAAATAAATCCTGCAGGTCTTTTAATACCTTTTACTCTAAAAATATTTAAAATAATAAACAATATTATTCCTTCAAAAAAAGCCTCGTAAAGTTGAGACGGATGTCTATATAGATTATCTATCTGAATAAATTTTACTCCCCATGGCAAATTGGTTTCGGTTCCATATAATTCAGAATTAATAAAATTTGCTATTCTTCCTAAAAAAATTCCAATTGGAGCAACCAAGGAAACAATATCTAAATAATCAAATGGATTTTGATTATTTTTTTTGGCAAACCAAATACTTAGAATTATTACTCCTATTAGACCACCATGAAATGACATACCTCCTTCCCAAATTTTAAAGATGTCAAAAATATTATTGTAGTAGTAATTAAAATTATAAAAAAATACATATCCCAATCTTCCTCCAACAATTATGCCTATGATTATATAAGTGATATAATCATCAAATTTCTCTTTTATTTGAAGATTGGATATAAAAACTTTCTTACTTAAAGTCCATCCAGCTAGTATTCCAACTATATATGCTAGAGAATACCACCTTATTTCAAAAGAAAAAATTTCAATTGCTACTGGGTCAAAATTATTAATGAACATTCTACTTAATAAATATAGATTATAATTATAATAATTAACTAAATAAATATATGAAAAATTCAAAGTTTGTAATTGATAAAATTGCCAAAATATTTGAACAAGGCTTGATTTCTTCAAAAGATTTTGGGAATGAATTGATTAATATTCTAAGATCTAAACGAGATGAAATTGTTTTTAGAATGAAGTTAACAAGTAAGGATGAATTTGATGTTTTATCAAAAAGAGTTGATGATTTAGAAAAAAAATTACAAAAACTAAGTAGTCAAAAAAAAGTGAAAACTAAAAAGGCAAAAAAATCCTAACTCCTAACCCACCCAAAGAAGATTTTTCTAGCTTTATATTTCCCCCGTGAGACCTGATTATATCAGATGCAATAGACAACCCTAATCCAACACTAGACTTAGTTTCAGCCCTACCTTTATCAATTTTGTAAAATGGTTTGAATACATTTTCAAATTCATTTTTTGGTATACCAGGTCCATTATCCTCAATATTTATGAAAAGATTGTTATTGGTCTTTTTAATCTCAATATCAACTTTATCTCCATATTTAATTGCATTATCTATTAAATTGTTAATACATCTTTTAATCAAATTTTTCCTACCATTGATATAAATATTTAATGGAATATTTTTTGAGATATTTTTATTATTATATTTTTCAATTACATTATTGATTAAATCACTTATATTAAATTCTTCATTTTTTTCCAAATAAGATGAACTGGTAAATTGAAGATACTCATTAAGCATTTTTTCCATTTCATTAATATCTTCAGATAATTTATTGGCTAATTCCTTGTCTTTAATAAAAGCAATTTGCAATTTCATTCGTGTTAATGGAGTTCTTAGGTCATGACTAATTCCGGAAAGCATTTCAGACCTTTGATTTAAATGTCTTTTAATTCTTTTCCTCATTTTATCAAATTCATATCCAGCCCGTCTTATCTCTGCCGCTCCAGATGGTTTGAACTCTTCTATTTCTTCTCCTTTTCCAAACTTTTCAGCCACTCTTGCAAGGTTAGATATGGGTCTAGTTTGATTTTTCAAAAATATTAAAGAAATTAAAACCACAACTATCGCAGGCACTGTAATCCAAAGACCAAATATTCTAGCAGAAGAACTTGTAACTCTATCTTTAGGAATTAAAAATCTAAAATATCCTGATTGATATTTTATTCTTAAGTCAATTAATTCTTTATAACTAGTAGTATCGAACCAAAATTGTTCAGATCCGAACCTAGATTTTAATTCCCTCCTTAATGTTCTGTCTATTGGACTAAACCATCTTTCACTATGCTCATAACTAAAATCATTATCGTCTGTAAACTCTATATTAAGATCTTGATATACAGAAAAAAGGTCTGTGATTTCATCTTTGTTATACATTTCATCTTTATAAACCTCTATAAAAGTATTTATCTCGTTTACCAAAGCTCTTGTCATTCCTTTATTTGTTTTAATCCAAAGACTGTCAAAAAAAACAAATGTTATTATTAATTGTAATAAAATTATAGGAGTAGCTACAATTAATAATGCTCGGTAAAATAAGCCCTTTGGTAAAAAGTTTTTTATAAACTTACTCAATCCATAAAACATATCCTGCTCCTCTTAATGTTTGAAGAAATTTTGGATTTTTTGGATCAATTTCAATTTTTTTTCTCAGTCTTGTAATAATAACATCTATAGATCTCTCTTTATTCAAATTTATAAATTTAGATATATCTTCTCTAGAAAAAGTTTTACCAGGATTAAATATCATTTTTTCTAAAATAATTTTTTCAGTGCTATTAATCTTAAACTCTTGGTTATTTCTTAAAATTAACAATTTATTCAGATCTATAATAATATTTGAAAACTTGATTACTTTTTTCTGATCAGTGACTTTTGTTTTATTGAGTATGTTTTTAATTCTAAGTAGAAGTTCTTTTGGCTCAAAAGGTTTTGGCAAATAATCATCTGCCCCAACTTCTAATCCTTCAACTCTCTCATTAGCTTCACCTTTTGCGGTCAATAATATTATTGGAGTATCAAGATTTGTTTTATTTTCTTTTATAAATTCAAGTCCACTTTTACCAGGCATCATTATATCTAAAATTAACAAATCAAATTTTATCAATTTAATTTTTTCCATTGCATTTTCAGCGCAATCCGCAGTAGAGACTAAAAAATTATTTTCATCGAGATATTTTTTAACTAAAGATCTAATTCCATCATCATCATCCACGACTAATATATGAGCTATGAATTTATCCATTAATTATTTTTTTTAATACATTGTCAAAGTTAATAACCTCCTCAGACTTAGAGCTCAGCAAGGCATTATAAATTCTTTTTTTTTGAGAACCGAAAATTTCATTGAATAATTTTTTTCCCTTAACGTCCAAATAGACATGTTTAATTCTAGTGTCTTTTTCGTCTCTTTTAAAAACTATAATTTCAAGTCTAATGAGATCCTTTAAGACTCTATTCAAACTTTGTTTTGTGATTTTTAGTTTTTTGAGTAATTCTGATATAGATATTCCTTCATACATTGAAAGTAGATGAATTACTTTATGGTGAGCCAAACCAATAGAATATTTGTCTAAAATTTTTTTTGAGTCTGAAAATGTCTCTCTATATACTACAAAAAGTTTCTCAATTAGTTCTTTTAATTGTTCATCTTTAAGATAGAGAAGTTCTTTCATTTTTGGTAAGTTATATTGACATATCCCATATACAAAGATATTTTTTAGAAAATTTAAATTATTTCTTATATGATACCTTACGATAAAAGATCTGGTAAAATTTGGTATAATAATGACCTTGTTGATTGGTCCGAAGTAAAAGTTCATGTTTTGAGCCATGGATTACATTATGCAAGTTGTGTTTTTGAAGGTGAGAGAGTTTATGATGGTTCTATATTTAAACTAGAAGAGCACACCTCAAGATTGTTTCACTCAGCTAGAAGAATGGGTTTCGATATACCTTATAGTGAAGATG
>MDSZ01148352.1_pt1 | contig 11530 bp, 10 predicted proteins | sample 811201 | NCBI WGS metagenome assembly MDSZ01 (sample SAMN05326647, study PRJNA326480) | marine metagenome | isolation source: seawater | place: Indian Ocean: North | collected 2010 | reverse complement strand
GGTTAGACACAGTTGTAGGTGATCGTGGAGTTACAATTTCTGGAGGGCAGCGACAAAGGCTTGCAATAGCTAGAGCAGTACTACGTAACCCTGAAATTTTAATTCTTGATGAAGCTCTTAGTGCACTTGATGGAGAGACGGAAGCTGAAGTTATGAAATCATTAAGAAATGGGGCTCCTGAACGGACAATTATTTTAGTGTCTCATAGACTTGTTAGCATAAAAAAATCTGATAAAATAATTGTTTTGGATAATGGAAAAGTTGTTGAGCAAGGAATCCATAGAGAGTTAATAGATCTAGGAGGAAGATATAAAGAAATTTTTTCAACGCAGATTAACGTCTCAGCGTAGAGCAGTATATTTGAATAGCTGTAAATATTTTTTCATTTTTAATTAATATGCGTATTTCATATACAAGTGTAGCCATTGATATATTTCATTACGGCCATCTTAGATTGCTCGAGCAAGCAAAAAATATAGCGGACTACCATATTTGTGGTTTATACACGGATGAACTTTGTGTTAAGTGGAATGGTAATCTAGTTATGAAGTATAAAGAAAGGTCTTCTATACTCGAAGCTTTATCCTGCGTAGATGAAGTTTTAATGCAAAAAGATTTTGATCCTGTAGATAACTTGAGTTTTATACATAAAAAATTTCCTGAATCAAAAATTATTTTTTTTCAAGGTCATCAGGATTGGGAAGGCATGCCTGGAACTAATTATGTCAAATCAATTAATGGTGAAATAATTAAGCCTAAGTATTATTCAAAACTCACCAGATCAACTATAAGAGAAGAGCTAAATAAAACAGAAAATACCAAAACGTATGATATTGAAAGTTATCTATTGGGAGATGTTTCGTATTTTTCATTGCATAACTCTACAAAAGCGAATACTCTTGCCTCGCTCAAACCGCGTTTAGAAAAATCAACAATTGAGGAGCTTTATATTTTTACAAAATCTCAATGGAAAAACTCTAAAGATAAAATATTAAAAGAAATTCAAAATAAATTTAAAGAAGAAATAGTTGTTCGTTCCTCAACGGGGTTAGAAGATAGTCATAATTCTTCATTTGCAGGATTTTTTCATAGTGAATTAAATGTGAATTCACAGAATTACCAAAATATTGAAAAAGCTGTATCAAAGGTTATTGATAGTTATGTAAAGCATGAAAAAACATCCTCTAGGGATCAAGTATTGGTACAGTCTCAGACAAAAGATGTTATCTATAGTGGTGTTGTTTTTACACGAAATATTCAAAGTAACGGCCCTTATTATCTAATTAATTATGATCAATCCTCATTGACAGATTCAGTAACATCAGGAAAGGTTGGAAATAAAATAGAAATAATCAACAACATTGAAATTCAAAAGTTACCATACCCATGGAAAACTTTAATTGAATCTGTTAGAGAAATTGAGAACTCATTGCATAATATTGCATTAGATATAGAATTTGCAATAAAAAGTGATGGCCAGGTAGTGATTTTTCAAGTGCGTACAATTGCAGCTGTGCAAAAGTATAAGAACATACCTGAAAAAATAATATATACTGCGCTGAAAGATTTGAAGCGTCAATATCAAAATTATTCTAATTCTTCTTTATTAAAGGCGCATTATACTTTGAGTGATATGAGTTTCTGGAACCCCGCTGAAATCATTGGTGATCGATCAGAAACCCTCGCCTATTCAATTTATAGGTACCTTATTCTTGGAAGGCCATGGAACGATGGATTAATTTCTCTTGGATATAAGAAGATTGATCGAGATTTAGTTGTCCGTATTGGTAATAAGGCATATATTGAAGTTGAAACATCGTTTGCTGCTTTATTACCCGAAAACTTAAATGAGAAAATAAGTAGAAATTTAATTTATTATTATAGAGATAAACTTAAGAGAAAACCAGAATTACATGATAAGATTGAATTCGAAATTGTACACAATTGCTTTACTCCAACAACAAATGAACAATTAAATGAATTAAGTGGGATACTAAGCGATCGAGAGATCAAAAATTTTAAAAATAGTTTAATTAGCATTACGCAACATATTTTTGATAATTATAATAAAATAAAAAATTCTGATCTGCAGTCCTTGTCTTTACTAAAATCTAGGAGAGATGAATTATTTAATAATATAAGTGATAAAATTTTGGTACACCAAAAAATCGATTTGATTTTAGAGCTACTAAATGATGCGAGAGAATTAGGAACACCTCAATTTGCCAGAATGGCGAGACTTGCTTTTATTGGGAACCAATATCTAAAAGGTTTGGTTTCAAGAGGTGTTATCAAAGATAAATTTGGAGAACAATTTGTTTTAGATATTGAAACAGTCGCTTCTGACTTAAATAGGGATTTTAATCGTGTAATTACGAAAGATCTTTCTACCAAGGTTTTTAATCAAATTTATGGTCATTTAAGGCCAGGAACTTATGACATTAATAAGCTTCCATATGGAAAAGACCCTGGGTACTTTAGCAATGATAAAGGTTTAGATTTTCAAAGTGTTAGTACAGAGAAGACTTATAATAATCGATCTGAAGTGTATAGTAATATTGATAATTTTCTCAATGATTTCGAGGTTAATATATCTTGTAAGGAATTATTATTGTTTATCGAAGAGACTACAAAATTTAGGGAGAGCTTTAAATTTGAATTCACAAAAAATATTAGTTTAGCACTAGAATTATTGGTAGAAGTAGGACAAGAATTGGGTTTTGAAAGAAATGAACTTTCACACTTATCCATTGAAGCACTTCGGGGCATTGCGCCTACATCAAGCATTACAGGAATAGTAGATTTTTGGAAATCAAATATTGATGGTAAAATATTAAAATCACAACTGTTTCAATACCTAGCTTTGCCATCGCTTATTTTTCATGAGCAAGATTTTGAAATAATAAAGTCCCACACTGTTCAACCAAATTTTATTACAAATAATTTGGTGAGAGGGCCGCTAGTTTTATTAGATGATATTGATAAAAAACATTATAATTCCCTAACAGGAAAGATTGTTTTATTAGAGAAAGCAGACCCTGGTTATGATTGGATATTTGCCAAAAGAATAAGTGGATTGATAACAAGATTTGGAGGTGCAGCATCGCACATGGCAATAAGGTCTGCTGAATTCGGTATTCCAGCTGCCATTGGTTGTGGAGAAATCATTTTTACAGATTTAAAAGAAAAGCAACTTGTAGAGTTGGATTGTAAGAATAAAAAAATAATTGTGGTGAGGTAAATTAATTAATGGTAGTTTGGATTATCGGCCTATCTGGTGCGGGGAAGACAACACTAGCTAAAAGAGTAGTGAAAGATCTTCGTTTGTCTGGTACTAGTGTTGCATTAATTGATGGAGATATGATCAGAGAAACATTTGGTAATGATCTTGGCCACTCGATAAGTGATCGGCAAAAAAATGCAGAGAGAATTTCTAGGCTATGTAAGTTTTTAGATAATCAAGATATTCATGTTGTTTGTGCCATATTATCTTTATTTCCGGAATCTCGCTCATGGAATAGAAAAAATATAAACAATTATTATGAAGTTTACATAGAAGCTAATATGGATCAACTTCAAAAAATAGATTATAAAGGATTGTACAAAAAATTTAATGAAGGTCAAATAAAAAATATTGCAGGCCTAGATATTGAATTTATTCCACCTAATAATTCTGAATTAATTATAAAAAATAATCAATCTCTCAACCATCTTCTCAAACATTCAAAGTACATAACAAAAGTAATTAAAGACTCAGTTCAGTGACTTATCGATATACAAAAAGAAACTTACTTAAAACGCCAGAAAAATATATGTATTCAAAGTTTGAAGGTAAAATTCTATTTAAAAAGTATTTTTATAATCGAGAAGAAATATTAAAAATGTTTAAAGGTGATTCTGCAAAATTATTTCATTCTGAATCTTTAACTGTACAGAAGGCTTTAAAAAAAATCAAAGAAAATTTATTAAAGGGGAAAAATGCTGAATTCACAAATCTAAGTAAAAAGGTTAATCAATTTCATTTTGATATACCTGAATCAATCAATAATGTTGAATTTTTGAATGATATTCAATTTTTACAAAATTTAAAAATTAATCAAAAAGTGAATACTTCAATTTTAATAAATAGTTTAATTGAATTAGTTGTTTTAGATAAAGAAAATAAAATTACAAAATTTTGGATAGACCTTTTGATACAAAGGTTTGAGGTTACAAAAAAAATCTATAAAGAATACTTACCTGGTTTTAAAAAAGGAAATGGAGATAAAACTTTAATAAAACTGTACTGGAAATTCGCCCTTATTTTAGCAATCAAGTATTCAAAAACTAAACAGTTGAAGTTTTTAAACACATTAATAAAACTTTGTGATCTAATAATCTCACTGCCAATAAAGAGTATTAATAAAGAAATTTCCGAGATTGGCTTGCATTTACTAATACTATCAGAAATAACATTTGTGAAAAACTTATTAAAAAACAAAGGTATTGAATATGGTCATGAATGATGTAGCTATGATAGCAGCCGACACCTCACGTTCAAGAGTTTATTTACAATCATTAATACGTAATCATTTAATGCCTACTTTTGTTTTTGTACTTGCAAATGAAAATGATACTCTTTTACCAGGTCAGGTTAATATTAATGAAATTAAAAATCAAGATTCTGATTCAAATCATAATTTTTTGATTGAAACTGAAAATAATTTATCAGAGCCTATTCTGGAAACATTAAAAAAGACTTCAATAAAATACGAACAGTTAAAAACAAAAAATATTCATGATGAGGACATAATAGATCGCATAAAGAATAGACCTGAATCAGTATTCATATACTCAGGTTATGGAGGAGTTATCTTGCGTAAAAGTTTATTTCTTACAAAAAAGAAATTTCTCCATGTGCATGGTGGGTTTCTACCAGATTATAAAGGCAGTACAACTAATTACTATAGTTTAATTGATGAAAATACTATAGGGGCATCATCAATTTTTCTTAATGAGGATATTGATAGTGGGCCATTACTTATACGTAAAAAGTTTAAACCACCCAAAGATAAGATGCAACTTGACCATTTGTATGATAGCGAAGCTCGGGCCGAGGTGTTAATAGAAACATTGAGAAATTATGTTGAGTCCGAAATATTTGAAACAAACAAAAACATAGAAAATGGAGAAACTTACTTTATCATACATCCTGTTCTTAAACATATTTCGATTCTATCATAGGATTACTATTAATGAGAATTACTTACAGAAGAAAAAACAATAGGGATTATTGGAATGATAGGTGGGAAAATATTCCAGCTGATGTACCAATGGAAAATACGGATGCTTATCCTCTAAAATACTCAGAAATATTACTGAAGAATTGGAAGAATGGTCCAATCCTTGAGGCAGGATGTGGAAATGGAAGAATTCTGCGCTTTTATAATGATAAGGGTTTTGATATTATTGGCTTTGATTTCATTGAGGTCGCAGTTAAAAAGCTGCAAAAAGTTGATCCTAATCTAAAAGTTGATGTTGGGAACATAACAAAACTTAAATATGCTGATGGATCATTTAAATATGTATTGGCTTTTGGGTTATATCATAATCTTGAAAATGGCCTTCAAGATGCCTTAAAAGAGACACACCGTGTTTTAGAGCATAACGGATTTGTTTGTGCATCTTTCAGGGCAGATAATATTCAGAATCGATTTACAGATTGGTTATCGAATGAAAAATCTGATAATTCTAACTTAAATAATTCCAAGGTTTTTCATAAAATGAATCTTACAAGAAAGGAATTTTCATCATTGTTTAAAGATCATGGTTTTGAGATAGAAAGCATATATCCAGTTGAAAATATGCCAATTTTATACAGATTTTCAATTTTTAGAGCACACTCGCATAAAGACTTTGATGAAAATATAGCAAGAAGCGAAGGATATAGACTTTCTGGATTAGGTCAGATACTTCAAAATATGCTTATGAAATTTTTTCCGAATCAGTTTTGTAATATATATGTAATTATTGCAAAAAAAAACAAATCTTAGAATTTGAAAAAAGTAATATTTACTCAAAGAATCGATTTTATTAAAAATTATAATGAAATTAGGGATTCGATTGATCAGAACTTATCAAAATTGTTAATTCAGGCTAAATATTTACCAATCCCTGTTCCTAATCAATTGGGCCTTTCTAAAAATAATGAGCAAAAGATAGCTAAATCAATTATCAATGACTGGTTGTTAGCTATTAATCCAGATGCCGTAGTACTTTCTGGAGGTAATGATATAGGTCAGTATACTAATAGAGATGAAACTGAAAAGTTTCTTCTTGAATGGGCCCAAATAAAAAAAATTCCTGTTCTGGGAATATGTCGAGGTATGCAGATTATGAATATTTGGGCTGGGGGAACATTGGAAAGAGTGGATAATCATGTTGGTGTTAGACATAAATTAAATATTAAAGGGTCATTAGATAAATGGCCCTCTGAAGTCAATAGTTTTCATACATGGGGTATCCACTATTGTTCTAGCGATTTTGAAATAAAGGCAAAATCAAATGACGGCGTTATTATGGCTATAAAGCACATAAGCTTACCATGGGAGGGTTGGATGTGGCACCCTGAAAGAGAAACCCCTTTTATTGATAAAGACGTTAATCGTTTAAGGGAATTATTTAATCATGGATAAGGTTTTGTCAATTGCAATTGAGGCTGCGGTTGAAGCTGGTAAAATAATATTAGGTTATTATAGTAAAGAAAAAATTTTTAGAAAAAAGATTGATGGATCTCCACTTACATATGCAGATCAAAAATCACATAAAAAAATTTGTATGATTTTAGAACAAACTGATATTAATGTAGTATCTGAAGAAGGAGAAAATCATTATACTGATCAAAATAATTATTGGCTAGTTGATCCGCTTGATGGGACTAAAGATTTTTTAGCAAAAAATAATGAGTTTACTGTGAACATTGCTCTTATCAAAGAGAAGAAACTGGCTTTTGGTGTTGTTTATGCACCTGCATTAAAGGAACTTTTTGTAGGTGTTATTGGAGATAAAGCATGGAAATTAAAGTTAGGTGATAAAAAGGTTATTGAAAAAATGGATAAAAGTAAAAATACTTGTATGGCTGTCAGCCGATTCCATGATACTGCAGATTCAAAATGGTTTGCAAAAAACAATAATATCACTAAAATAGTATCAATGGGTTCAGCATTGAAATATGCTCGAATAGCTAGCGGAGAAATTGACGTTTATCCTAGGTTAGTAGGAAGTTCAGAATGGGATACTGCGGCTGGGCAAGCAGTTTTAGAAGCATCAGGAGGGGCTCTTTTAGATTGGCACACCGGCAGGGCATTACAGTATGGTAAATTAAATCGCAGGAATGGACGTTTGCTTGCATTACGATATCCTTATGCTATAGATGATTTTATTTTACAAAACTTTATGCCTGAATTATTATGAAAGCCATAATTTTAGCAGCTGGTGAAGGTAAAAGACTGATGCCTTATACTTCTGGAATTCCAAAATGCATGGTTGAAGTTAATGGGAAACCTTTGATTCACCATCAGATTGATGTGCTAAGGAGCTTGGGGATTAATGATATTATTTTAGTTAAGGGTTGTCATTCAGACAAAATTAAAATTGAGGGCATAAAAACTTATACCAATAACAGATATTTTGAAACAAACATGGTTTATTCTTTATTTTGTGCAGAATCTGAGCTTAAAGATGATGTCATTATTTCCTACGGAGATATTGTCTATTCAAAATCGATTTTAAGGAAATTACTAAGTTCTAAAAATGATATATCAGTTGTAATTGATCTTAATTGGAGACAGTATTGGATGGAACGATTTGCCAATCCACTTGATGATGCAGAATCTTTAAGATTAGATGAAAAAGGTAGGATTGCTGAAATAGGTAAGCCCACAAAAAGTTATGATGAAATTAATGGCCAGTATATAGGTTTAATGAAATTTACCAACCGAGGTATTAATATTTTAAAGAATACTTATATAAAAGCAAAAAAAAAAGGTGCAATTCAAAAGAAAAATCTAGAAGAAGCATACATGACTGACTTATTGCAGTTAATATCTGATAGAGGTAATGCCTTATGGCCTGTAAATATTAATGGTGATTGGGTAGAGATAGATACTGTGAAAGACCTTAAACTAACTATTACAAGACAAAGAGTAAAATCTATTTTAGCTGATCTAGGTTCAAATAAATAGCACCTTTTACACTTAACAATTTTAATTTGAACTTAGATGAAATCTGATACAAAAACAATTTTTCTCCTTCTTCCTACTGGTATAACAGTTAGGAATTTTTTAACTACGGGTGTAATTGAGCAGTTGCTTTTAATGAATCAAATTAAAATTATTGTTTTCACTTTTTCACCAAAAACTTTTAAACAATATCAGATAGAAAATGAAAAAATCATTGTAAAAAAGCTTCCAAAGACAAGGGCTTTTACGGTTTCAAATGCATTACACATTATTTTAAAAAGAAGATTTTTTAAAATAAGATCTACTATTTCCACAAAGATATTATCTAAAGCACCCTTATTTCCTAAAGATCACAACTTTTTTTTAGAATATATTTTAAGTCTCCCTTTCCCAAAAAGTGAAAAAATATATAGATGGTTGAGAGCTTTAGTAAGTTCTTTAAATGGGTTCTCACCTAAGGTCAAAGAATATTTTAACTACTATCAACCATCTTTGGTTATCTCGACTCATCCAATTGCAAAAAATGAAACAGAATTTCTTCAATGTGCAAAAAAATTAGGAATTAATACAGTTGGGATGATTAAAAGTTGGGATAACCTTACTACAAAAGGATACCTTCCAGTTTTTACAAATCATTATATTGTTTGGAATCAAGTGATGCAAGAAGAAATGATTAAAATACATAATATTCAAAGGTCTGATGTAACAATAACTGGTGTACCTCAATTTGATTCCTATTCAGATAGAAAGACTATAGTTCAAAAAGAAGATTTCTTTTTAAATATAGGACTTAATCATAAAAAGAAAACGATTCTATATTTTACTTCTCCTGAATCGATAGCTCCTGAGGATCCAAAAATATTATTAAAAATATTAAAGAGATTATCAGAACAAGAAAGAAAAAACTTTCAAATAGTAGTACGATTACACCCACTAGATTCGATGCAAAGGTATACATTTATTCAACAATCTATTTATGATAATATAACTTTCCAAATCCCAGGTAGAGATCTAAATGGAGATGGGAATTACCGTATGCATGATCCAATGTTTATTAATGAGTTACGAGATACTATGTTTTATTCTGATGTGACAATTAATACTTGTTCGAGCACAAGTTTAGATGCCGTGGCAATGGATCGGCCAGTAGTAAACATAGCCTTTGATCTAGAGCAAAAAGATTATTTAAAGTCTTGCAAAAGATATTATGATTTTGAACATTTTCAACCAATCCTGAAAACTTGTGCTACAAAACTTGCATCAAGTTTTGATGAATTAATAAATTTAATTTTTCGTTATATTAAAGATCCAGGATTAGAAAGTGAAGAAAGAAAACAACTGCGCAATATTATGTGTTACGAAGTTGATGGTTTATCGTCAAAGCGTATTGCTGATGCTATTTTTAATAATTTAGAATGAACACTAATCAGAAAAGCCAAAATGATTATTCAAGAGAAAATGGATCATTTTTTTCTCAGACACTTGCTAGATTAAGATCCCCTTTTCTTTCAGTATATGCCTTTGTAAGAAAAAGTTTTTTTTTCAGAGCACTTCTAAATTCATCTGGGATAAAACTTTACCAAAAAAATATACCAATTCTTAATGAATTACAGAAAAAAATAGTTAATGATCTAATGAAAAACGGAATAGCTATTTCAAATCTTAATAATATTTTTCCTGAGCGAGAAATGATTAATAAATTATTAGAAGCAGCTGAAAACTGTACAGAAAAACCCCATTTAAGTCAGTCCAAACCTTTTTTAAGATATTCACTAGGAAGGGGTTCTATGATTGATCTTTCAAATCCCCTTAATCAATTATCTTTGGAGCCAAGAATTTTAGAAATTATTAATTCATACTTAGGTATATGTACTAAACTAAGGTATTTTGAACTTACAACTTCAAATTTAATTGATAAGAATGATGTCTCCATAGGATCGCAGCGGTGGCATAGGGATCCAACATTGTATGGTCTGTGCAAGATGTTTGTTTACTTGTCAGACGTTGATGAAAATAGTGGACCATTTACATATATAGTTCAGTCTCATTCTAAAGGCAAACTAAACAAGGTTTTCCCTCAAAGACAATTTGGTCGCCATGGATTTTATCCACCTGATGGTGCAGTTGAAAAGAAAATTCCTCAAAGAAATATATTGCCTTGTATTGGTAAAAAAGGTACAGTGATTTTTTGTGATACAACAGGATTGCACAAAGGAGGTTTTTCTTTTTCTAAGGAAAGAACTATGTATTCATCAACTTATGTGTTTGGAGGTGATATAATTAAACGAGTATTTAAATTTCCTCCAGATTTTGATAAGCAATTAAATAAACTTGATACTATTTCTCGTTTTTCTTTAACAGATGATTAAATAATTTTTAATTAGATTGGGAATTTGGTATGGAACAAGTAAAACGCATTATCTGTATAATGAACTACCAAAGTTCAGGTAGTTGTTTGATGTCAAGTTTATTGGATAATCACCCAAATTTGATAGGTACTCCAGATGATATATTAGGTGGATTTCAGAACTTTTGGGAAGAGCATAACCAATTACCCCGTGACCGTTTGATATCTAGATTTGTAGAAGATTATGCATTGCTGTTTGATGCAAGGATGAAAGCAAGAGATAATGTGTACGAGGGAAATATTCTAGGTTTAACAACAATGGGTCCAAAGCGTAACGAATATCTTAAAGTTGATGTAGATTTATTTAAATACTATATCAAAGAACTCATAGGAGAGTTATATCCAATACCGAGGAAATTATTTTTTCAATCATTCCATATAGCCTACTCTAAAGCTATTGGTCGTAATGTGGATAGACCAATTATTCTTTTTAGTTTAAAAAACCTTCATCGCCCTGAACGGTTTAATGCTCTTATAGAGGATTTTACGGATATTAAATTTCTGATGATGGTACGTAATCCTTTAGATGTAGTAGCCTCTAGATTTAGATGGCAAAACCGTGTCGGAGATGATGTTTTGAGAGGATTTGGGAGAGCATTTCTAAACGCGGCTCGAGAGGGAGTTAGTGATTCTAATATCAATCATGATTCTTGGAGGGCTGTTAGGATGGAAGATCTGCATTTAAAGCCAAAAGAGACCATGGAAAAAATAAGTGAATGGCTTGAAATTCCATGGAGCGATACACTTTTAGAGAGTACATTTAATGGGAAAAAGTGGTGGAATATGAAAGGTTGTATTCAAGTGAGTGGTTTTAGTAGTTCTATAGCATCACAATCTTTTGATGAATACTTAACATCTTTTGATCGTATTCGTTTGCATGTACTACTATCCAAAAAGTGTTCTT
>MDSZ01076347.1_pt1 | contig 11530 bp, 8 predicted proteins | sample 811201 | NCBI WGS metagenome assembly MDSZ01 (sample SAMN05326647, study PRJNA326480) | marine metagenome | isolation source: seawater | place: Indian Ocean: North | collected 2010 | reverse complement strand
TTATGGATCAGCAGGGGAGAGATGTATGGCTCAATCAGTAGCAGTAGCGGTAGGAGGAATTGGAGATAAGTTAGTAAACTCATTGGCAAAAAAAGTTGAAGCGCTTAAGGTTGGGCCAGGCATGGATAAACAATCAGAGATGGGACCACTTGTAACTAAAGAGCACCTAACTAAAGTTAAAGGATACGTAGATATTGGGGTTAAAGAAGGAGCAAAATTAATTGTAGATGGAAGAAATTTCAAAATGCAGGGTTATGAAAATGGTTACTATATCGGCGGTTGTTTATTTGATCAGGTCACAAAAAATATGAAAATATATAAAGAGGAAATTTTTGGTCCTGTATTGTCTGTCGTTAGGGCTAAAGATTTTGATGAGGCATTAAAATTAGTTAACGATCATGAGTTTGGGAATGGTGTAAGCATATTTACCAGGGACGGTGATTCTGGTCGAACATTTTCCTCTAAAGCGAAAATAGGAATGGTCGGAATTAACATTCCGATACCTGTTCCAATGGCATTTCATAGTTTTGGAGGGTGGAAACGATCTTTGTTTGGTGATCAACATATGCATGGTCCAGAAGGCGTTCGTTTTTACACAAAATTGAAAACAATTACATCTAGATGGCCCTCTGGTCTTAGATCAGATCCAGAATTTGTAATGCCAACAATGAAATAGAGGTGCCATGAAGAAAAAAATTTCTTTAATCGGAGCTGGACAAATTGGAGGTACTTTAGCACACCTTATAGCACTAAAAGAATTAGGTGACGTAGTTCTCTTTGATGTTGCTGCAGGTATAGCCAAAGGAAAGGCTCTGGATATTGCGCAGTCCTCACCAGTGGAAGGTTTTAATATTAACTTAATAGGTACTGACAAATACGAGGATACGAAGAATTCAGATGTAATTATAATTACCGCAGGAGTTCCAAGAAAACCCGGAATGACAAGAGATGATCTATTAGGTATAAACTTAAAAATTATTAAACAAGTTGCAGAAGGTATAAAAAAAACTTCACCCAATGCATTTGTAATATGTATTACAAATCCTTTAGACGTTATTGTAACGGCATTACAAAAATATTCTGGTTTACCAAAACATAAAGTAGTTGGAATGGCTGGAATATTAGACTCTTCACGATTTATTTATTTTCTATCAAAAGAATTAAAAATTCCAGTAAATAAAATTAAATCTTTTGTGCTTGGAGGACATGGAGACAGCATGGTGGCAATGTTAGAGTCCACATATGTTGATGGAAAAAAAATTGATAATTTCATTAGTGAGGGTAAGCTAAAAAAAGAAAAATTAGATGAAATAGTTATGAGAACTAAAAATGGGGGAGCAGAAATAGTAAAATATTTGGAAAAAGGATCAGCATTCTATGCACCAGCCGCGTCGGGAGTTGAAATGGCAGAGTCATATCTAAAAGATTTAAAGAAACAATTACCTTGCGCAGCGTATGTTAACGGTGAATATGGAATAAAAGATTTGTATGTTGGGGTTCCCGTAATTATAGGCTCAAAAGGGGTTGAAAAAATAATTGAATTAAAATTGAATGATTTAGAAAAAAGTAATTTTAGTAAGTCAATTAAGGCTGTTCAAGATTTATTATTAGCAGCAAAAAAAATTGATAAGGATTTAAATTAAATATTTTTTTTGTAAACTGCTAAAATACATTTACCAAATTTATAATTTGTCAGAAAATCAAGTATTATTGTCAAAGGCGTAAAAAACTTATCCCAAATGAATATTTTAAGGTTTGAAGGAAAAACTTCTTTTTTAAAAAAAATTTTATTAAAATAATAAAGCCAGTACCCTATAGAGTCTAAAAATAATAATCTTTGTCTACTTAAATTATGTAAATTTTTCTTAAAAAACTTTTTTTCATATCTTCTATAATGCCCTACTGCTTTATCAAGATTGCTATAAATTTTAGGATGCGCCGGCACCATTATAATTAAATATCCCCCTTTTTTTAATCTTTTGTTTGCCTCTGCAAGCTCTTTATTATCATTTTTTATATGTTCTAAAACGTGTAAATATAAAATACTGTCAAAATTACCTTTAACTTTTTTTATAGGCTTCTTATCTACTTTAATATTTTTGAAGTTGCTGAACTTCTCTTTAAGGTCGAGAATGTTTTTTTCATCTAACTCCGTAAGAGTAACTTGATTATTTTTTTTAATATAATTTTTTGAAAAACTCCCACATCCTGCGCCAATTTCTAAAACTTTTTTACCAATATACTTTTTCATGAAAGATAAACAGTAATTAATATGAAAATTTGCTGTATCAAAACGCTCAGTTGCTTTCTTTGGGTAACTTTTCATTTTAAAATATTGTTTTTTAAAGTAAAATTGTTTTTTAAACTCTATGCTAAACTTTTACAATAAATATTTTCAAAATTTATCGATACATTATTTAATATCAATATTTTTTTTCTCTTTTTTTATTAATTATTATTATGCTGATTTAGGATCTTTTCCAATTGATACATTTTTACATTATGACTCTGCTTACAGAATTTTAAAAAATGAATATCCAATTCAAGATTATTGGGTAGTATCAGGAATTGTAGTAGATTTTATTCAAGCACTATTTTTCAAATTTTTTGGGGTAAACTGGACTGCTTACAAGTTGCACTCATCTTTATTCAATGCGGGAATATCATTATTTGCTTTTAACTATTTTTTAACTTTAAAGTTAAGTCATTTTAAATCTCTTATATATACTATTAGTTTCTCGATTTTAGCTTATACAGTTTCAGGCACTCCTTTTGTTGATCACCATGCCACATTTTTCTTATTACTTTCAACATTTTTAATAATTAAAATTTATAGTAAAAAAAATAATTTTATATTATGGACACTTGCAATAATATTTATTTTATTAAGTTTTTTATCAAAACAAGTTCCTATAATTTATGCAATTTTTTTTCAAGCTACAATTTTACTTTACTTTATTTTAAAAGGTGAAAGATTTGATTTATTAAGACTCATAATAATTATATCATTATCTTTACTTTTTATCTGCTTTTTATTTTTTTTCATTCTTAAAATTGATTTAAAATTATTTTTCATAGAATATATAAAATACCCTATTACAATTGGTTCAGAAAGATTTAGAATATTAGATAATTCATTTGAGGATTTATTTAATCAGTTCAAATATCTTATAATTCCTATTTGTCTATCAATATTTATAAAATTACATCCAAAATTAAAATATATTAAGATCGAGCAAGACTCAGATCTAAAATTTATTTTTATATTGATTACGGCACTAAGTTTAATTCTTCATCAACTTTTGACTAAAAACCAAATATTTATCTATTTTTTAGTGCCCATTTTTTTTGCAATTTTAGACTCAGATATAAAAAACATGAAAATTAAATATAAAAAATATTTCTCATATATCTTAATTTTATCAATTATCTTGATAACTACTAAATATCATTTTAGATATAATGAGGAGAGAAAATTTCATGAAATGGTCGAAATTAATTTAAACGACTCGATAGATGCAAAAATCATTCATGAGAGTCTCGAGGGTTTAAAATGGATAAATCCCTCATTCAATGGAAAACCGAGCGAAGAAGCACAAATAATTAAAAATGCTGTTAATTTACTCGACTCAAAAGATTATGAAGTTATGCTTATAACACATTATCTTTTTATCGATTCTATCACAAAAAATAATATGAATTTCCCTAGTAGAACATTTACTACCGATGGTGTTAGCTTTCCTGTCGTTGGCAATAAAAACTTTAAAGTATATAAAGATTTTTTAAATAAAAAAATAGCGGAAAAAAAAATTAAAGAAATATATTTTATTAAGCATGAAAATATTTCACAAGAAGTTTTTGAAAACTATTATGCTGCAGAGTGTTTTAAAAAACAAGAAAATAATTTATTTTTAATTTATAAAATTACCTGTTCAACTTAAGTAGCTATTTAAATTATTTAAATTTCTTTTATGATGCTTGATTTTTATTAAAAAAACACAAAGATTAAAAAATAGAATTGATATTATCAAAAAATATTTAATCGCTGGTACTGAAGAAAAAAATATTGAAATTAACAAAAGATAAATTATCGAAATAAGTAAAATTTTTTTGAAAAATACAGCATTGACCCTTAAAGAATGTTCGAATAAATCATAAAGATTAAGTTTGGATTTATCGAAATATCTCTTTCCCCTTTTTGCATATATCCTTTTTATTTTACAATTATTTATAATTGAACTCGAGTGAGCATACCAAGATGAATTATCTTTTAAAATTTTTGGCAAATTTTTGGAGTGAAAAGATGTAAAATTTCCAAATGATATCCAATTTAAAGTAAAAATATACGAAATCATAAGATGCATACTGTATAATATTCTTATCAAAAAAGTTTCTTTCCTTTTTTTTCTATTGGAAGTGATAACCCAACTTTTGTTTTTTTTTGCTAAAATCATTAATCTTTTAAGATCCTGGGGTTTGTCTTCTCCATCGCTATCCATAACTGTTATAAAAAAATCTTTATTTAAATTTTTTAGATAAAACAAACCAACTGCAATTGCTTTCTGACTACCGAGATTTTTTTTAAGAGTTAATATTTGAATTTTTTTTATATAATTAAATCTTGTTCTTAATTTTCTAATTTTTTTTGAAGAATTATCATCCACAATCAAAATCTGTGTTTCAAAATCTTTTAAATTTTTTGACACTTTATTAATTTCTGAAATTAATTTTTGTAAGGATTTCCAGTCATTATATACTGGTATTAAAATAATATGTTTAATTTTTTTCAATTTTTTTATCTATTTTTATCTAAATCAGACTTAATTTTTTCTAAGAATTTATTTATTAATTCAGCATCCTCAGGTTTTATGTAATCTTCTTTCTCTAAAGCAGTTTTAATTTCCTCTCTCGCCTTATTTTTGAAAGCTTCAAAAGTATCTTTTGAAAGCGTATCTTTTTTTAAGTTATTTAACTTTTTGCTTATATGACCAACTGAAAAATGGAAACCCAATAAAAATAGAAAAAAAATTAAAATAGATTTGTAAAAAAAAAGCTTCATAGTTTATCCTACATCTTTTTATAAATTTGATAAATTTCTAAATTGTTAATTTTACGTTCATAAATTTTACTAAAGTTTTTAGGAACTTCATATTTTTTATTTAATTTTGAATTTACCTCAGATATATTATTTTTGAATATATAATTTGCTTCCTGGTACTCTTGCCCTACTATTTTGAATATTTGGCGTTTTGAAATGGCTAATCCTTCAAGACCCCTTTGCAATGGAGTATGACTAGCTACACCAATATTGATTTTAAGATTTTTATCTAATTCGAGTACTTTCTCAAAAAATTCTTTTGCAGCTATTCCATGATAGTCCCCTTCGTAACTATTTTTTGTCTTTTCACTCACAAGACTATTAAAATAAAGGCTTTGAAAGGGATGGTACTTAAAAATATTATTTAAGTTATAAGAAATCATTAAAATAACTAAAAACTTCAAAGAGTGCCTGAGTATTTTTTTGTTTTTAAAAAAAATTTGTGTGTTGGAAAAAAAATTAATTATAAAATAAACAATAAAGATATTAAGAAAGTATACTAATCTCCATCCATTGTAAAATGGTGCGTTAAGAACTAAGAATAATATTAAAAACGTTGTGAAAAATAAAAAAAAGATAAAATCTATCTCCTCCTTTTTCCCCCTCCATAAATCATTATGATCTGCAAGAATTTTTATCTTTATAAATCTTTTTCCAAGCCTAATAAAATAGAGACAATATCCAATTAAAAATAAAATTGACTGTAAAAAGGGTGAGGAAATTAAAATCCAATTAAAAATGTATGTATCTGGCAAACCCATGTTAGATATATAATTTCCATCATATAATATTTTGATATCTATTAAATTTTTATCAAGTGATTTGAATAACTCAATAAAATTTAAAATTGGATTTGACCATAAATAAGGCCAAAAAATATATAGGAATATAAATAAAAAAATAAAATACTGCATTATTTTTTTAGAATGTTCAAAAATATTCTTTGAATAAAAACTTTTAATAATAAGTGTAAAAACAAATAAAAAAGGAACGATAATAGAAAAAATTCTTAAATTAATTGCTAAAGCACAAAATAAAGATAAAAAAATAAGGTTCTTTAAACTTAAATTTTCTATACATTTTATAAAATAATGTATGACAAAGATTAAAAAAGATAAAAATAAAATATCCTTATAAAAAAAACTATCTCCAAAAATTCTAGGAGTAGTCAAGTAAAGACCCAGACCTGCAAAACTGAAAAAAAAATTTTTATTTCTTTTTAATAAAATTTTAAAAAATATATATGAGCTGATTAAAAATATTACAAAACTTAAAAAATGTTTTAAATAATAAACATCTCTTACATCCTCAATTTCTAGACAAACCTCTAAGATCGCAAGTGGTAAATCAAAAATGACTCCATACTTATTATACTCTGTAACCCTAGATAGTGAATAATCTGAAATTTGACTTATCTTAATGTCAACTATTTCTTGTAAATTAACAATGCCAAAAATTTCTAAAATGTAACTCAACCAATACAAGCCATTTAATCTGTGAAACTTTTCCTCAATATGGATACCTTGGTCTTGTAGGTTTAAAAATACAATAACTAATGAAAAAAAATATAAAAAAATTAAAAAATAAGTATTTTTTTGTTTATTAAAATCGATTTTCATTATATTTAATAGTTTCTCTAAATTTAAATTTGCATAACTTTATCTTAAATATAATAAAATTATAATATTAATTATGAATATTCACGAACATCAGGCAAAAGACATTCTTAAAAAATTTGGTGCACCAGTTTCAAATGGGATTGTTATACATTCTTTACAGGATATAAAGAATAAAATTAAAAAGCTTAAAAGTAAAAAATTTGTTTTAAAGGCCCAGATCCATGCTGGAGGTAGAGGAAAAGCTGGAGGCGTAAAGCTTGTTAAAAATGTAAAAGATTTGGAGATTGAGGCAAAAAACATGATGGGAAAAAATCTAGTTACTCATCAAACTGGTCCAGAGGGAAGAGATGTAAAAAGACTGTATATTGAAGAAGCATCAGATATTTCAAAAGAATTTTATCTTTCTTGTCTTGTTGATAGAGCTTCTTCAAAAATAGCATTCATAAGTAGTACTGAAGGTGGAATGGATATCGAGAAAGTTGCCAAAGAGTCACCTGATAAAATAATAACAAATAAACTTGAGATTTCAGACGATGATCCTGAGGAAGAGGAAATTGAAAAAATAATTTCAATCTTTAATTTTGATAAAGAGCAAAAATCTGTTGCTTATGATTTGGTAAAATCTATGTATAAAATTTTGATAACAAAAGATGCAAATTTAATCGAAATTAATCCTTTGATAGTAACAAAAGACAATAAAATAATTTGCTTAGATGCGAAAATGAATTTTGATGATAACGCTATTTTTAGAAGACCAGAAATTTTGAAACTTAGAGACCTAAATGAGGAAGAACCTGCAGAAATTGAGGCGAGCAAATATGATCTAGCATACATAAAATTAAATGGTTCAATCGGCTGCATGGTTAATGGTGCTGGTTTAGCGATGGCAACAATGGATATAATAAAACTTTATGGCGAAGAACCAGCAAATTTCTTAGACGTTGGTGGGGGCGCTTCTAAAGAAAAAGTTACAGCTGCGTTTAAGCTTATACTTGCAGATAAAAATGTGAAAGGAATTTTGATAAATATTTTTGGAGGTATTATGAGATGTGATGTACTAGCACAAGGAGTTGTCGAAGCTGCCAAACAAGTTAATCTCTCTGTTCCATTAGTTGTAAGATTGGCAGGCACTAATTTCGAGGAAGGTAAAAAAATATTAGAAAAATCAAATTTAAAAATTTTATCTGCATCCGATCTCAATGATGCAGCAAAAAAAATTGTAAATGCCATTAAATAAATGTCAGTTTTAATTGATAAAAATACCAAGGTAATTTGTCAGGGTTTTACAGGAACACATGGAACTTTTCATTCTGAACAGGCTTTAAAATATGGAACAAATCTTGTGGGAGGAGTTACACCAAAGAAAGGAGGTCAAACACACTTGGGTCTACCAGTTTTTAATACAGTTGAGGAAGCAAAACATCAAACAAATGCTAACGCTACAATGATCTATGTTCCTCCAAAGTTTGCTGCATCAGCAATCATTGAAGCTATTGATGCAAAAATTGAATTAATAGTCTGTATTACTGAGGGAATTCCAATTTTAGATATGCTGAGGGTAAAGAGTATACTTAATAAAAGCAAATCGAGACTTATCGGACCTAATTGTCCGGGAATAATTACACCAGAAGAATGTAAAATTGGAATCATGCCGGGAAATATTCATAAGAAAGGATCGGTAGGCATTGTTTCAAGATCAGGAACTTTAACATATGAGGCAGTGGCACAAACATCTTCTAGCGGATTAGGACAATCTACTTGTATTGGAATCGGAGGAGATCCTGTTAATGGCACTAATTTCATTGATTGTTTAAAACTTTTTTTAAAAGATGAGGATACCAAGTCAATAGTGATGATTGGCGAAATAGGTGGTTCGGCGGAGGAGGAAGCCGCAGAATTTTTGAAAAGAGAAAAAATTAAAAAACCAATGGTTGGTTTCATTGCTGGATTAACAGCCCCTCCGGGAAGGAGAATGGGTCATGCTGGCGCTATAATTTCTGGAGGCAAAGGTGGAGCGGAAGAAAAAATTGAAATTATGAAATCGGCAGGAATAACCATTTCAAAATCACCAGCAGATATAGGTAAAACATTATTCGAAAAACTAAATGGTTGATTTTTTAAAAATTATGTTAAAATAAGCCTAAATGTCTTCGTCTGATAACAATATAACATTTAGAAAAACATCCTTTCTTTCGGGAATTAACTCAGAGTTTATAAATCAATTTTATTCAGACTACCTTTCCGATCCTGCGTCTCTACCTGAAAGTTGGAAAAAATTCTTTGATGGATTAAGTGAGAATGAAAAATTAATTTTAGAAGATTTAAACGGGCCAAGCTGGTCGCCAGAAAAAAAAATTAAAAAAACTAATTCACCGTTTATTGAAACAGAGAGAAAAATTGAGAAAAATGTAGATCTAGATTTAAGATCAGTAAAAGAGGCATCAAAAGATTCTGTAAGAGCTATTATGCTTATAAGGGCTTACAGGATTAGAGGACATTTAATTGCTAATCTAGACCCATTGTCACTTCATAAAAAAGAAGAACATCAAGAACTCAAGCCAGAGACTTATGGCTTTACATCAAAAGATTATGAAAGAGAAATATTTTTAGATGGAGTTCTTGGGCTTCAAAGTGCAAATCTCAGAAAGATACTTGAAATTTTAAGAAAGACTTATTGCTCAACAATCGGTTATGAATTTATGCATATGGGTGATCCATCTGAAAAAGCATGGATTAGAAATAGAATTGAAGGTCCTGAAAAGGACATTACATTTACTGATAACGGAAAGAAAGCAATTCTTAAAAAAATCATTCAAGCTGAGGGATTTGAAAAGTATTTACATGTTAAATTTGTTGGAACAAAAAGATTCGGATTAGATGGCGGTGAGTCTTTAATACCTGCTTTAGAGCAGATTATTAAAAGAGGAGGAAGTTTAGGTGCGAAGGAAATTAAAATTGGAATGCCTCATAGAGGAAGACTTAATGTTTTGGCAAATGTAATGGGAAAACCATTTAAAGCGATTTTTAGTGAATTTTTTGGAAAATCAGTTAGTGCGAGTAAAGATTTTGAAGGAGATGTTAAATACCATCTAGGAGCGTCTTCGAATAGAGAATTTGATGGCAATTTGGTTCATATAAGCTTAACTGATAATCCATCACACTTAGAGGCAGTAAATCCAGTAGTTTTAGGTCAAGTTAGAGCAAAACAATTCTTTCATAAAGATAAAGATAGAAAAAAAGTTATTCCAGTTTTAATGCATGGTGATGCTGCTTTTGCTGGACAAGGAATAGTTGCAGAGTGTTTTGCGATGTCAGGTTTACCGGGTCATAATATTGGCGGTACTATACATATAATTGTTAATAATCAAATAGGATTTACTACTGCCCCAAGGTTTGCAAGATCATCTCCTTATCCTTCTGATGTTGCAAAGATTGCACAAGCACCAATATTTCATGTTAACGGAGACGATCCTGAAGCAGTTGTTCATTGTGCGAAAATTGCTACCGAATACAGACAGAAGTTCAATCGCGACGTGGTTATAGACATGGTTTGTTACAGACGCTTTGGACATAATGAGGGCGATGAACCATCTTTTACTCAACCGCTAATGTATAAAAAAATTAAAAGTCACCCTACTACATTGTCAATATATGGAAAAAAACTAAGTGAGAAGGGCTTAACTTCTATTGAAAGATTAAATAATGATAAATCAGATTTTAAAAAATTTCTAGAAAAGGAATTTGCGTCTTCTAAAAATTATAAATCAGAATTAAAATGGTTCGATGGCGTTTGGTCAAGATTTAAACCTGGTTTAGGCAAGGATAAGAGAGGAGTAAGCGGGGTAAATAAAAAACAACTCTTGATGGTGGGTAAAAAAATATCTACTATTCCAAATAACTTCAATGTACACAAAACTTTGAAAAGAGTTTTTGAATTGAGATATCAAATTTTTGATAAAACACACAAAGTAGACTGGTCGTCTGCAGAGAGTTTGGCTCTTGGAACTCTACTTACTGAGGGTTTTTCGGTGAGGCTCTCTGGTCAGGACTCTGGAAGGGGAACATTTAGCCAGAGACACGCTGTACTTAGAAATCAAGATAACCATGAAAGATATGTTCCTTTGAATAATATTCAAAAAAATCAAAAAAATTTTGAAATTATCGACAGCTTGTTATCCGAGCTTGCAGTTTTGGGTTTTGAGTTTGGCTATTCTCTCTCTGAACCTGAAACACTTGTCATTTGGGAAGCTCAATTTGGTGACTTCGCTAATGGCGCGCAAGTTATTATTGACCAATTTATTACCTCAGGGGAGTCTAAGTGGGGAAGAGCAAGTGGATTAGTAATGTTACTCCCACATGGTTATGAAGGACAAGGACCCGAACACTCATCGGCGAGATTAGAAAGATTTTTACAGTTATGTGCTGGAGAAAATATTCAAGTGGTAAATTGCACAACTCCCTCAAATTATTTTCATGTGTTGAGAAGACAAATGCATAGAGAATTCAGAAAACCACTAATTATAATGACACCTAAGTCATTACTTAGACATAAAAGATGTATTTCAGATATTTCTGAGTTTTCGACAAAAAGTACTTTTCATAGAGTTTTAGAGGACGATGCGTATGAAAAAGAAAATAAATTACTTACTTTAAGTAAAGATAATAGAATAAAAAAAGTTGTAATGTGTTCTGGCAAAGTTTATTATGATCTTATCGAAGCTCGTGAAAAATTTAAAAACAAACATGTTGTTATAATAAGACTAGAACAACTTTATCCATTTCCCGCAAAAACTTTAGCAAATATACTCAGAAG
>MDSZ01026725.1_pt1 | contig 11530 bp, 10 predicted proteins | sample 811201 | NCBI WGS metagenome assembly MDSZ01 (sample SAMN05326647, study PRJNA326480) | marine metagenome | isolation source: seawater | place: Indian Ocean: North | collected 2010 | reverse complement strand
TTTTTAAGAGGAGTCGTCTGATTGGCCGGTCGGGTCCACCATGGCCCCGTACTCAGGGATTCGAGGTTTGGAAAGTCTTCCCCAAAGGGTCGAGCTGCTTCAGCAGCAAGGCCATCGCTGGGTAACATGCTCAGGGCTCCTACTCCTGCTGCAGTGGATTTGAGGGCGCGGCGTCGATTGATTTTCATGACAAAAAGTGGATCTCTAAACGCATAAACCAAATTCCCGAGTGGCAACAGGGTAAAAGTTACTTTCCATGAACCAACGAACTGCTCGGACCTGAAGGGTTGCATGGTTCCTTGACTTGTTTTTCGGGAGCTTTGATGCAGTATTGGGCGATGATCTTCTCTCTCAAACGTGTATCCAAAGGTATCCTCCGTCTTGCTCTCATGGTTGTGTTATGTGCTTGCCCTGAAAGCCGCATTCTTTGCCAAGAATCCTCCACAGGTCCCGTTTTTTCCTCGCCGGTTTTGGACCTTGGCATGGTGGTCCAAGATTTGGACGCATCCGCTGCTTTTTATGGAAAAGTGCTGGGATGCAAGGAGGTCGAGGGGTTTTCGGTGGCCAGTCCCTTTGCAACTTCCATTGGACTGGTCGACCACATGGATGTGACAGCCCGAGTGTTCTTGCTTGGAGAAGGAGAAAAGCAAAGCCGCATCAAGATGATGAGTTTCCCCAAAGCCAAAGCTGCCAAATCGGATCAACGATTCATTCATTCAACGCTTGGATTCAGTTACCTGACCTTGCATGTGATGAACCTGGATGCGTCCATGAAGCGGCTCAAGGCTGCGAAAATTCCTTTTGAAGGTGAGACGCCTGTTGCTCTGGGAGGCAACAATGCATTGCTTGTGGTTCGGGATCCCGATGGAAACTTTGTCGAACTGATCGGTCCTCGTCGCTCAGCCGCTGAATAAAGCTCTCCTGTGCCTTAGCTCGATAGGTTGCTTTTTGAAAGAAAAGAACCACCAGCGGTCATTTCTTTTCGGAAATCGACGCTTGAAGCATCAAAAAGCCTTCCTCCCGAAAGGGAGGAAGGCTTGCAAAGCATTTTGTAAAGATGCTCAGATTTGTCTGGGTGACTTAGAGCACTTTGACATTTTCAGCGATCGGTCCTTTTCTTCCCTCACCAATCTCGAACTCCACGCGTTCTCCCTCGTTGAGATGTCCGCCATCCAAGGCGGATTTGTGGACGAACAACTCCTGGCCGTCTTCCTTGAGGATGAAGCCATACCCTTTCTCTGGGTCAAACCACTTGACGGTTCCTTGATTTGTCATGGATAGATTTGCTTTGAGTGTGAGTGATTAGTATCGGTCGTTTCGGCGTGATCGACCGAAGTCTCTTCGGCCTCCACCACCTCCGCCTCCTGGATTGGGTTTTGGAGTGGCTTCGTTGACTCTCAAATTACGCCCCATGTGCTCGGCTCCGTCCAGCTCCTTGCAAGCAGCTTTGGCAGCTTCTTTATCAGTGAAGGTGACAAAAGCAAAGCCTCTTGGACGACCACTATCCCGGTCTTTGGCGATGTATATGTCCTCAATTTCTCCGTGCGTACCGAACAGATCCATCAGATCAGTATCGGTGGCATCAAACGATAGATTACCTACAAACAATTTCATTGGATTTATTGGAAGTGATCCAAACCCTTACCGTTCATTCGGTTACACCTGGAAAGGATATCTTAGAAGGAGAGCGTCCTTGGGAAATCTGCCTGCAAGTTATCTGGGTGGAAAGGATACTGGGTTCACGTCCGCGTGAGAAGCTGTCTTAAAAGGGCAAGCCTGTCAATCACCGAATCCCGTTATCTTATGGCTGGCAAGTCTCTCCGAAGGCTACCACCAGGCCCCTGGTGCTTCAGCGAAAGAGCCATTCCATGGGTTTTCCCGCCATGGGATCGTGGAGCTGATAATCGACACCCACCAGCTTCGCCGAGGTAGCTGCAACCTGATCGCTGTGGGCTTGTGGATGCGCATGCCACTCTCCCCGGGCAGCCAAAGATGGGCTTACAACGGCCATCCAGGTCTGTTTCGCCCCGTCCAATTTGTCATTGTGGTGCATCCAATTGAATGGGTTGTCGCCTCTGCCATGATCGGTGGTCATCACAAAGCAGGCATTTCCGCGCGTTTTGGGATTGGATTGGTATTGCTCCCACAGGGCGCGCAGGTAACGATCAGATCGGTGAAGACTCTCCAGCACGCGGTCGTAGCGCACGTCGTGTGCCCAGTCATCGGTTTCTCCCAGGGCAAGATACAGGACGCGGGGTGATTGTTGGTCAATGTAGTGCTGACAAAACGCAAAGGTGTAAGCATCATGACGCACCGAGTTCCAGGGAGTGGTGGTTTCTTTTTGTAAGAGGGAAAAAGATTGAATCACCGCATCATCGCTCTGATAGGGCTCAAAGCCTGAGTTGATGAACAGGGATCCAGCTTTCTGCTCCACGATGTAGCGAATGGTGTCCCATGAAGAGAAAACCCCTACTTGGGCCTTGGGCAGTTGCCACTCTTTTTTGAGAAATTCGAGAAGTGTCGGTGCAGGGCTCTGGATTTTGTCATTACTCTTAATTTGTTGGTCCCGGGCCTGACCGGTAAGAATTTCTGAATAGCCAGGGTATGAAAAACGATGGCGGTTGCGTAGATCCATTTGACTTCCCAAGGCGCGATTTCCGATGACGGAACCATGTTGGGACATCCATTCTCCCCAAAAGAAGGGCATCAGTTTTTCTCTACGCGCTTGAGGCGTCTCGGCCCAATAGCTCTGGTAGGTCGCTTCATCGGCCCATTCCGCGGACTTGGAAGCAGCTTTGTAGGTGTCCCGATCGAGCCCTCCGAAAAGTTCGGTGGTGCGAACGCCATCTAGGGTAATGATGACAAGGTAGTCGGGCACTTCCGCACAAAGCCTGGGGCTTGAATGCCATGGCATGCTAAGGAGGAGTAAGGCCCAGAGGGGTTTCAAAGCAGTCCGAGGATTCATGAAGAAGAGACTATCGATTCTCGACGATGGGTGGAAGAGGCAAAGAGCCACCAGCGATTTTTCCAGGTCACACAGTTCTGACTCCGGGAAAGAATGCTTTGAGCTCTCCGTAGGATTGGAGCGGTCTTCACCTCAAGGAGTTTTCCCTGCGATGGCGGGTTCATCCAACACCCATCTTTCAAGGAGTTGATGCGGTAAGCGCAAGCAGTTGGACCATGGCTTTACCCATCGCCTCTCCAACATTCATGTAGGTTTCGGCGTGACCCCCATAGTGGCCACCGGAACTGCCACCTTTGGAGAGGGGATGCGTGTAGACAGCCGCAACGTTATTTTTGAATTCAGGATACTTCCCTGACTTCCCATCCACTGCCATCATGGCCTTTAGAATCGTGCCCCCGTTGTCCTCGGAACCCTCCTCGGTTTGCCCCAACGAAGCACAAACAAAAGCTGCGTTGGGTGCATCGAAATCTGCTCTCAGCTGCTTGATCAAGTGAACCAAGTTTTTTTCATATCGACTGGAGAGAGCAGCGCTGCGGCTATCACGATCTCCTTGCCACCAGAAAAAACCGGCGATTTCGTAGCGTTTGGCTTCAGGGTAGTGTTTGGGCAAACCCTTGAGAACCTCCTTGGCCCGTGAGACATCACCATCGTATTGCATGCCTGCATACCAGTTGATTTTCTCGGGATCCGTCCCTTTCTGCCATCTTTCTGGGGTGCCCTTGTAACCTGGATGTACCCAGGTCACGCCCTTTTCATCGGTGAATTCAAACCCTTCACTGCCTGGGGGTAGAAGATCCCAGCCCAGTGCACGATTACCAATACAGCTTTTGAGGACCATGATAGGTGCATCCATGGCCTCACCCAGATGATGTCCGATCCCTATTTCTGGCCCAATATTACCACCTTTGATCGTCATCCATTCATTGAGTAAGAGCCGGGATCCACCAAGGCCGCTTCCCATGACGCGCACGTTTCTTACATCCATACGCTGGGTCCATTGGCCGTCAGCGTCGACCAGATAGGGATAAAGCTTTTTCTTGCTGGTGGCATATTCCAGTGTCCCATCCTTGTCACCTTTGACTTTGCCAAAGCCCAGCATGTTGGATTGCCCCAATAGAATGAAGACCTGAACGGGTTGCTGCATGTCGGCAGGCTGGCCATCGGGGTCGGGAAGATTGGCCGATGGGGTTTGAGCCATGCTCAACCACGGATTCAGTGAAATCAGGAAGATACCGCAAAAAAGGAAGTCAGTTGCTTTCATAGAGTCCAAGGGTGGTTAGCAATACCTTGAAGGAGACTTGGGCCTCTGTCCAGCATGCCTGCGGGATCCACTGAGTGGGAACCCGCCGCATGATTTCTTGCGCCATGGCCAGGTCGGCAATCCCACTCCTTTCGATGTGGGGATGATGAGTGGAGTTTGGTACCGGCGGAGGGGCTCGAACCCCCACTCCCTTGCGAGAACCAGATTTTGAGTCTAGCGCGTCTGCCAATTCCGCCACGCCGGCACCACGGGTGCTTGATTTAAAGGCCTCTTCAAAGCCTTTTGCAAGTACCGTTTCAACCCCCATGGGCCCGCCTGAGATCAGGTGAGGGTATGAAAAGATACTTGGCGCACGAACTGCGGAGGGACAGAATGGCATGATCCATGAGAAAGAAGGCGTTCACCCTGATCGAACTCCTGGTTGTGATTGCCATCATCGCAATCCTTGCCGGGATGCTGTTGCCGGCATTAAGTCGAGCCAAGGCCAAGGCCAAGTCCATCAAATGCGTGAATAATCTGAAGCAGGTGGCCCTGGCGACCATCATGTATGCGGACGATCATAACGACAAGGTGATCCCAGTTCTTGGTCCCAGTAAACCCTATTGGTTTCACGTGATTGCTCCCTACATGGGAGATGCCGCCTACGCCAATGATCCCCAGCGTAAATATGATGGATCCATGCAGACCATCATTTGTCCATCGATCAAGAAGCGTTCGGTCCAGGAAGGCCCCGGTGACAGTGTGACCAATTGGAGCTACTGGTGGGGGCAGTTCGCCAATAGCAAGGCCGAAGGCAGCTACACCATCAATTCATGGATGCAGTGGCCGATGGGAAGCTATTACGAACCCAAAACGGCCGAAGAGCGACAGCGCTACTGGGGGATGTATATGAACAGCAGTGCCAATGTCCCTTTGTATGGAGATGGTAATTGGGTGGATGCCTGGCCACGCGCAGATCATACCCCACCCCCCAACTACGAAGGCGGCGATCATACGCAGGGCATGAGGCGATTTTTCGTGGATCGCCACAACAAGGGCATTCAATTGGCCTATACCGATGGCCATGTCGAATTTGTCCGCCTGCAGGCACTTTGGACGCAGAATTGGCACCGAGGCTATCAGCCACCTCAGGATGTCAAAATGCCCGGTGTGTCGCGTTGAGATGGTGAACCTCCATCTGAGTTTAAGTTTGCATTTTTGAGTCGCAGTCATCAGCGTGCTGCTCATGACGCCTCGGAAGGAAAATGCATTGATCTGGGGTGGCACGCTTTTGCTTATCGGGGTCTTGACTCTGTGGCGCATGAGCGTGCTCACGATGCAGGAGGATACGGGTCCTTTGCCTGCCGGACAGCGATCGCTCAAGCCCGTGGATCTCCATGCATCCAAGCAGCTCATGCCTGCACTGGAACCCATGGTGATAGCCTTTGAACTGGCTCGCGGCGTGCAGGTCAGGCGTTCTATTTTGGATCTCGATAACCCCAAGGGTGGCTTGCCAGACCTGAATGCATCCTCTCTTTGCTTGGTCGGAGAGCACGAGGTGGATAGGGAGATGGTTCAGCGATTTGGCTTGGAGTCAACCCTCTTGGGCCAAGACTCGGTGACCCCGGCGAGGCCTCGATATTATCTCCTGCATGTTCCTCTGGATCAGGCAGATTCCAATGTGACTGATCTGGCTGCCTATTTGACTCAGCGCGAGCAAGTGGATCGGCTGTTGAAGGATGACAGCCCGTAGGTTCCCACACAGGACCGTCTTCCGGCTGTTCGCTTGATTTGAGTGGCAGCTTCTGGCATAACGTCATTGGTGCTGCCGGCCGACTTCCCAGGTTTCTGCTTCCCAGACTTCATGCTCCCACCCATCGATGCCTCGATGTCTTGCTAGATGCTGTTCTGGTACAGCGCAACCGGATGTCCCGTTTCACGACGGTAGTTCATCATGCAATGGCTTGCTTCCGTTTGTTTTGGGTTGCAAGCAGGCACCAGGGTAGCTCCCTGTTTCTCCGAACCTAGTAACTGAACATTGAGGACTGACAAAATCATGACATTAACACCTCTAAGCTCTTCGGAGCTGACCGAACTCATTCATGGGCTGAATCGTTTGGCTCACAATCTATGGTGGACATGGAACCAAGAGGCTCAGGAAATCTTTCAAAAGCTTTCTCCACGCGCTTGGCAAAATCTGTATCACAACGCTGTCGCTGTTTTGCACGAAGTCTCAGACATGGAACTTCGAACCCGACTTCAGGATCCTGGCTTTGCTCAGGAAGTGCGCAGTGTGCTGGATCAGTTCGAAGCCTATCTTCAGGCGCCGGATACCTGGGCAGCCGAGCAGGCCAGCCAACTTCAGGAAAAACCCATTGCCTATTTTTCCGCCGAATTCGGTTTAAGTGAAACGTTGCCGATAGCCGCGGGGGGGCTCGGAGTTCTTGCCGGCGATCATGCCAAATCAGCGAGCGATCTTGGGCTGCCCTTTGTCGGTATCAGTCTATTTTATCGTCAGGGCTACTTCATGCAGGCGATCAATGATGAAAACTGGCAGACCGAATACTACTCCATGCTGAATCCGAAAAACCTTCCCATGGAGCCGGTCTTGGATGCGAAGGGAGAGCCGTTGACGTGCATGGTTCAGATCGCTACCAGCCAAGTCAGATTCAAGGTTTGGCGAGTCAATGTCGGACGTATTCCTCTCTACCTGATGGATACCAATCTTCCGGAAAACGAGGAGCTGTATCGGGATCTCACCATGCGCGTCTACGGAGGGGACAGCAGCACACGCATCATGCAGGAAATCCTCCTGGGTGTGGGAGGCGTGCGACTCCTGCGCGCTCTGGGTATCCAACCCTCTACTTTCCACATGAATGAGGGGCATGCGGCTTTTCTGACCTTGGAGCTCATGAGGGAAAAACTGGCCGCCGGCGCGACCCTGGAAGAAGCTACGACCAGGACACGGCAAGAATGTATTTTCACGACCCACACTCCTGTAGAAGCCGGGCACGATCGCTTTACCAGTGATCTGATTCAATATGCTGCACACAAGTTTTCCTCGGACCTTGGCTTGACACATGATGCTTTCATGGATTTGGGACGTGTTCAGGCAGGAGATGCTCAGGAGCCATTTTGCATGACGGTCCTGGCACTCAAGCATTCTCGGGCGGCCAACGGTGTCAGCGAGCTACACGGCCAGATCAGTCGGCAAATGTGGCAGGGTCTTTATCCAAATCGCCCCGTGGATGAGGTGCCCATTGGTCACATTACCAATGGCATCCATGTCGCGGGATGGATGAAGGGTCCTCTGCGACGCTTTTTCCGATCCAAGTTGGGTGAGGGTTGGGATCGGGATCTCAACAGCCCTCTTTTTTGGCAGCGGTTGGAAGATACTGATTTTGTCTCGGATGAGGAGCTGTGGGCGCTACGCGCAAACTTGCGGCGAGAACTGATCGAATTTGCCCGTCGACGCCTTCTCATTCAGAGCCAGCATTTGTATCGGGAGAATTTCATTACCTATGACAACCTGCTCAACCCGGATGCCTTGACCATTGGTTTTGCCCGACGCTTTGCCACTTACAAACGAGCCCCCCTGGTGTTCCAGCAATTCGAGCGCGTGGTGCGGTTGGCGAAGGATCAACAACGCCCTGTCCAATTCATTTTTGCGGGTAAGGCACATCCCAGAGATGATGAAGGCAAGCGCTTCATCCAGCACATCATACACCTCAGCAAGCACACCGAGCTGCATGGGCATCTTGTGTTCCTTGAGAATTATGACATTCACATTGCTCGCCAAATGGTCTCCGGTTGCGATGTGTGGTTGAACAATCCTCGGCGCCCTCTGGAAGCCTCCGGGACCAGTGGACAGAAAACATCCGCTCACGGCTGTCTGAACATGAGCATCATGGACGGATGGTGGCGGGAAGCTTATGATGGCACCAACGGATTCGCCATCGGAGGGGATCATCATCCAGATCGAATCGAAGAGCAGGACCGCATCGACAGTGAAAATCTCTACAAAGTGCTGGAGGAGGAGGTGATCAACACGTTTTACAACCGGGATGCTTCCGGGGTTCCTCGGCAGTGGATCGGGAAAATCCGCCGGGCCATGTCGACCATCACCCCGGAATACAGTACCTGGAGAATGGTGCAAGATTATGCGACCCAATATTATCTCACGGGTCAGTGATCGGCGAGGGATGATCTCAGCGAGTCGGATCTGAAAGTCTACCATGCTACCTTCCTTGCATTCGGTGACCCCGACAGGCCTTCAAGACCAATTGAAGGCATGGGGAGAACCTGTCTTCCGATGCAACCAGGTGCTGGACTGGTTGTATCGCAAGCGGGTCGGATCATTGGAGGAAATGTATAATTGCCCCAAGGCGCTTCGGCAGCGCCTTGGGGATGCCTATAGATTTGCTCTCCCGAGGTGCCAGCAAGTTCAAGGATCGGCCGATACCACGCGCAAATATCTCTGGCGGTTGGAGGATGGTGCCTTGGTGGAGAGTGTGTTGATCCCCGCCAATCCTGCTCTCTATGGAGAAGCCAGCGATCGCCACACCCTGTGTGTGTCTACGCAGGTAGGTTGTGCCTACGGATGCCGTTTCTGCGCCAGTGGGCTGGATGGCTGGAAGCGCAATCTTGAGGTTCACGAAATCGTCGGACAGTTGCTGGCCATTGAGATCCATTGTCGGGAAGAGCTTTCAGAGGGCCAGGATCGTAAGGTGAACAACCTGGTCATCATGGGGATGGGAGAGCCGATGGCGAACTACGACAACCTTATGAAAGCCCTGGACATCATCAATGCTCCATGGGGATGTCACATCGGAGCCCGGAAAATTACCCTTTCGACCAGTGGCCTGGCCCCACAAATCGAGCAGCTTGCCAGTCAGCCGCATCAATACCGACTGGCCATTTCCCTTCATGGAGCGACCGACGAGGTGCGGTCTCGAATCATGCCTGTCAATCGCAAGTATCCTCTCCCGACACTCATGCAGGCCTGTGAAAGTTATGTCAGGGCCAAGGGCAAGATGATCACTTTCGAATACATTTTGATCGAGGGGGTCAACGATGGGGATGATCAGATCCAACCCTTGGCTCGATGGGCCCAACAGCTTCACGCAAAGGTCAACCTCATCCCCTATAATCACGTCGAGGGCCTACGGTGGAAACGGCCTGATGTGGCCACTCAGGAAACCTTTCTTCAAGGGCTCCTTCAGTTGGGTGTGAAGGCGACTTTGCGTCGAGAAAAAGGGCACGATATCGATGCGGCATGTGGACAGCTTCGACTCAAGGTCGAAAGAGAGGAGCACCCTCAGGGACATCCTTCTTGACACTCCTTGCGGGCTGGGTGAAAAGGGGAGAATGCCTCTTCCCTTCTTTTCTTCTTTCGGAAAGTCGACCGCATACGGTCCTTCTTTCAAAAGCCTGGTGATGCTCGCTGCCGTGTTTTCCTTGTTATCCATGGATGGCTTTAGGAAGACCTTGCAGGCGCAGAATATCACCTTCTTCTTTTCGGCTGGCGACCTTTCAGGAAACCCGGATCGATTTGGCAACACCCATTCGGTAGGTCCTGCCGAAGCCATTGACCCAAGGCCTTTTGGCAATGAAGCATTGCTGGATGTTTTCTTCGACGAAGATGACAAATGGCTTCTCTATCAGGTTGCGGGCAACACCATGCTTGTTTCACATGCACCCAGTGGGTTTGAGGATGCCCCTGAGCTGACCATGGATATTGAAGTCGCCATTGGTGGTACCTACGAGGTGATATTGAATTTTCTCGATTCCCGTGAAAACCCCGGGGATGGAACCCTGCAGGCGGCACTGGGAGAAAATGACCTTGTGGAATATTCCGAGCTGAATGCTACACCAGCAACCGGCGGTACCTCTCCTGGATATCCGCAATTCGATGGGACCACCCAGGGAACCATGTGGTGGCAAACCGTGTCCTTGGGTGAGGTGGAGGTGGATGACGGTGGGCACATCCGGATACGCATTGATGATACCGAAAATGGATTTGCCGATGATTGGGTCACCTCCACCTGGCAGGGGATTACCTTGAAAGTCATCGAGCTGGGTGGGGCGATCGCTGAAATCCAGGTCAGTCCCGGAGCCTTTGACTGGGTGACCGATGTCAGTGGAAACCAATTCCGAACGGGCCCGGTGGATACCACCCTGGGCCAGGAGGAGTGGTTGACGGTCAATGCGAATGCTACCAATGACGGTAAATGGAACATTCGCGAAGGATTGGGTGGGTATGGGCCTGTCCTGGAGTCTTTTCCAGCCAGTGGCGAGGATGCACCCGAACTCAAGACATCAGTGATATTTGCCAAGGGAGGTACCTATGATGTCTTTCTTAACCTAGGAGACACAGGAGCTGCGGATCCCGATGAAAACCTGTCGACCCAAACGCCCTTGCTTTTTTCCCTTCCCGGAGAGGAATGGATACGGTGGCACGCCAACGACGGCGTGTTCAAAGGGACACCCGGCTACAACAACTATGAAATGCAGGTAGGCCAGGTGAAGGTTGAAGATGGTGAGCAGGTTGATTTTGGCATGGATGACGTTCAGGACGGGACGGCTACACGGTCGGTGTACCTTGGTATGCGCTTTGAGCGACAGCCAGAGGTCGTGATCACGGAATTCAACGTGAGTCCTGGGGTGATCGAGCCTACCGAAGATATTTTTGGAAACTCGTTTTACACGTGGGCTGAGGACGTATCGGTTTATGCGGCTCAGGAGGATTGGCTCACGGTCAATGCCAATTCAGTTTCAGATGGAAAATGGAATGTCAGGGAAGGCTTGGGGCCTTATGGTCCGATCTTCGAATCCTTTCCATTGAGCGGAGAGGATGCGCCAACCCTCAGAACCCGGGTCACCTTTGCCAAGGCAGGACGCTACGATGTCGTCTTGAGTCTGGGTGATACCGGTGCTTCTGATCCGGCAGAAAATCTGACCACACAAACTCCGCTAATGTTCGCCTTGCCGGGGCAGTCCTGGGCGCGCTGGCATGCCAATGACGGTGTCTTCAGTGGAACACCTGGCTACAACAATTATGAAATGGCTGTGGGGCAAGTTGATGTGATGCAGGCTGGAGAAAGCATGGATTTCCTCATCGACGATGTTCAGGATGAGACAGCGACCCGTTCGGTTTATTTGGGTATGCGTCTGGTCTACCTGGGTGACGTTGAGCAAGAGGCTACCACGACCGAGCTGAAGATTGCCCTGGAAAATGGAGATCAACCGAACCTGTTGCTTGAGTGGCAAGCGGCTGCCCAGGGTGCTTATCAACTGGAGGTGTCTGAAGATCTTCAAACATGGGA